>Ga0099825_1005150_pt1 | contig 16915 bp, 10 predicted proteins | sample SiratroredBW_FD_76838 | JGI IMG/M metagenome (GOLD analysis project Ga0099825, IMG submission 76838) | Root nodule microbial communities of legume samples collected from California, USA - Siratro red BW | ecosystem: Host-associated > Plants > Roots > Nodule | place: USA: California | collected...
TGACAACCGGATAACATGCTCATTCAGTTGTCAATTTTTTCGTAAGTGAACCGGATCCGGTTCTCATTTCGAAATCAAAACGAGAACCGGATTCGATTCTCATATCCCAAATCGAAAAATTTCTCCGTTCGTCGACGACAGCACCCTAAAGCCCAAATCAACTACTCTAATTAGCAATATCACTTACTAATTGCTAATAAACACCAAAAATTACTTACCTATTGCTTGTTTGAAGGATTAATCGAAGATTTGGAAGAATGGAAACGAACGGATGCTGAATTTGTGAATGGATGCTGAAATGACAATTGGATGGCATACCCATCTGGTTGTCAATTTTTTCGCAATGCGAACCGGATGGGGGTGTCATCTTGTTCTCATTTTTTTGCCAGTGAACCAGATAGGAAAGAAGGGATGGAGGCTAATTTGATCTTTTCACTTTTAAAGTTGAGGGCATAACTGTCATTTTATATTTTGTATGAGGGTGCTGGAATAGGGTATTAGGGTGCAGGATCCATTTTAGAATGAGTTTGACATACGGTTCTTGGGTAGCCCATTAAATCAAATTCTTTTAGCAGGCAATTAAAAGAGATTTAATTTAATAAACTAAAATTATTTTACTCCTACTAAAACTAATTTTAAATGTTATTTAGCATTCGATATTTTAAAAGTTTAATAATAAAAATATTTGATACGTTACAAAAAGAGATTGCCTGCAAAGGTTACATATTTATTATGTACAAATCAATGTAAAAAAATATTATAAATTTTGTACACATCAAAATCAAAAGTTGATTCAAAGAAATTATATAACACTTTACATTATTTAAATATAAGTTTGGTAAATAAATTATATCAGATCATGCCTTTTATATAGTAATAACAATGTATTTACAAACCACTATTCAAATAATATTTTTTAAATTAAACTTATTTTTAAACTTATAAAATCATAAATGTAAGATTTAATTTTCATTTTACTAAATCGAATTTCTTTTATCAAATTTTTGGTTCAAATTTTCTAAGATTGACATAATTAAAGGAATAGGTGCATAGATTTTATTTTAAATTATATAAATAAAAAATATTTATGTTTACCTTTCTATCTTAATTTTTAGTTTTCATTCAATTATATATATTTTGATTTAGTACCGTTAATTTTTTAATTAACAATAAAGAATATATTAATCTAGTAAAGTTAATACTCACATAATTTATAATATGATGGAATTATAAAAGTTTTAACATATATTATAGTGTGAATATGATGATTTATAAAAGTTTTACCATACATTATTTTATGAAAAAAATCTACAATTTCTTAGATTTATAAATATTTTAATTTAAACCGAATTAGGTTATATAAAAGGATTATATTTGATTGAGTTTCAAAATTGTATTGTTAACTTTAACTCTTTTTTTTATTTTTCTTAAACTATATGCACTTTATCTAGAAGCAATTTATTTTTCTTCTATGGTCCATCATGCTTCCATCGCTCCATTCACTGCTCCAAACCAATCATCCAACACCATGGCCCCCTCATAACTTCTTGGCCTCACACACAGCACTAAAGATCACATCCTTTCATCTCCAATGTCACAGCGATGAAGTTTGTTGCTCACAATACGCGGTTGAATGGGTCTCTGGAGTGGTAGCAAAGAAAGTTGAAAACCTCAATATCCTTTCTGCGAGGCCCATGCAAAGACTATATCCTTCTATACCTTGTTCACTTGCTCCACACTTGTCACCTTGAATATCCAAGGCCCCTTTCATCTCTCCATTCCTTCTTCTTTTCATCTCCCTAATCTCAAGACCATGCACCTAATTGTAAAATCATGCTTCCCCCCTCTAATCTTTGCAAGCTTATATCCGAATTCCGGGCTCTTGAACTGTGTTACCTTAAACCAAGCTTCTTCAGTAATTACTTGAATGAGACGAAGGTTGTGCTTAACTCTGAACATATCCAAGTCTTTTATAACAACTGTCCAAACATTGTGAGAGTGAAGGCTTATGTGACAGTGCGCCTTGAACCGATAGGTTTGATACAAAATTTAGATGCAGCAGAAAAATGCAAGTGCAGTAAAGTGCAATAACCATAACCAGCAGTAGAGAAAAATTTACTGGTGTATTATTCATTAGCATTAAACTTGCTTAAATAAGTAAAATTACAATTAAAGAAAAATTCAAAAACAAACAAACAAACTAAGTGACTCACTCACCAAGTATCTCCTAATAATTAGACACTCTTCCTAACAAATAGGCACATTCTTTCAAACGTTATAAACTCCAATTAACCTTGTAAGCTTCTCAAAAGTTGACAATTTAAGAAGTTTTGTAAAAATATCAGTCAACTGTTTTTCACTCTTGCAATATATGAGATTAATCACTTTTCTATTTGTGAGTTCACGTAAGTAATAATACTTCACATCTATATGTTTGCTTCGATCATGTAGAATTGGATTTTGAGATAACTTGATAGTTGAATTATTATCACAGTAAATCACAATGGCTTCTCCTTGTACAAACTGTAATTCCCCAATAATTTTTTTTAACCAAATTGATTGACATGCACAAGAGGTTGTTGCAAAAAATATTCTGTCTCTGGTGTTGATAAAGTAATAATTGGTTTCTTTTTTGATAACCAAGATATAGTTGCTGAACCAAGTAAAAATACATGACCTAAAGTATTCTTCCTATCATCTTGATCACCTGCAAAATTAAACTAATTAAAATTTTTCACCCTTCTTGTAGAATAATCCAAAATCTCTAGATTCTTATAAATAACGAAGAATTCGCTTGGTAGCAAGGAGATGAGTTTATGTTGGATTTTCCATGTATCTACTAATCAAATTCACAGCGAATATAATATCAGGCCTTGTAGTAGTTAAATATATTAAACTACCAACAATCAGTTTGTAGAGAGTACTATTAACTCTCTTTCCTTCTTCATCCTCGGTTAACTTGACTCCAAACTTTGTTGGTATAGTTACAGGATTACATTCTTCCATTGAGAATCTGTTCAAAATTTATTGCAAATATTTCTCTTGAGATATTGAAATTCCAGCAGAGGATTGAACCACCTCAATACCAAGAAAATAATGCATCGTGCCTAAATCAGTCATCTCAAAATCATCCATCATTGATCTCTTAAAATTATTAAACATGAGAGTATCATTTTCGGTAAATATGATATCATCTACATATAAGCAAACAATAAGAATCTTCTCTTTTTCAATTTTCAAAAAAAGTGTATGTTCATATAGACACTTGTGAAAACCATCCTTCAAGAAATGTTCTTCAATTTTATTGTACCAAGCTCGTGGGACTTGTTTTAATCCATAAAAGACCCTTTTTAATTTATGTTTATTAACAAATACCTATTCCTTTAAGTCACCATATAGAAAAGCTGATTTCACATCCAACTGAAAGATGGGCCACGATTTTTGAGCTGCAACTGCAATCAACAACCGGATTGTTTCATGGCGGGCTACTGGTGCAAATACCTCAGTGTAGTCTACTCCAAGCTCTTGCTTATAGCCTTTTGCTACTAAACGTGCTTTAAACTTGTCAACTTCACCATTCTCCTAAAATTTTGTTTTATACACCCATTTTACTGAAATTGTTGAGATGTCATTAGGAAGCTCAGTTAACTCCCATGTTTAATTTTTTTCAATTGCAGCAATCTCATCATCCATGGCCTTGTGCCATTTTGACTCTTTCAGAGCATTCTCAAAGGTAGTAGGATCACAATCTGAAAATAAAACAAAATGTGTAAAAAAACTTTCAGAAACTCCAATTACCTTATAATCTGACATGCTGGTCTGCGCCTAACACGATGAGAACGTGAACTTGCTGGTTCACTAGATTGCTCATCAATTTCAGAAGTAATAGGAACTCTATGTTGAGTATCTTCAGAAGAGTCAGTTGATAAATTCTCATTAACTTCTTCTTCAAAATCTGACACAATAGAGTGATCAATTGTAGTAGCTTTTCCATTCCACTCCCAAAAAACTTCTTCATCAAAAACAACATCACGACTGCTTACAATTTTCTTAGTGTTAGGATTATATAGCTTATAAGCCTTAGATTGATCACTAACACTAAGAAAAACACATTTTTCTCTTTTATCATCTAACTTCTTTCTTTTCTTATCGGGGGATGGGCATAAGCAACACATCCAAATATTCTGAAATGATTGACACATGGTTTTCCTCCACTCCATGCCTCCTCTGGTGTCATATTTTGAACAGACAAAGTTGGGCTTCTATTCAAAATATAAATGCTCCATGCAACTACTTCAGGCCAGAACGTCTTTGGGACACCACTTCTTGTTAGAATGCTTCGTATCATGTTAAGAATAGTACGATTCTTTTGCTCGCAAACACCATTCTATTGTGGTGTATATGTTGTTGTTAGTTGTGTTTGAATTCCATCTTTCTCACAAAAGTTTGTGAACTCATAAGAAGTTTACTCTCCTCCACAATCAGTAGGAAGAGAAATCAAGGATTTACCACTTTCTTTTTCAACAAGCACTTTAAAGAGCTTGAAAACATCCAATGCTTCTGATTTTCCCTGCAAAAAATACACCCATATTTTTCTACTGAGATCATCAATGAAAGTTATAAAATATCATTTACCACCATTGGAGTTTGGTTTTATTGGTCCACAAAGATCTGGATGAACAAGTTCTAGCACATATTCTGCTCTTCGTGAGGTGCCTTGTGGAAATGAACTGCGTGATTGTTTGCTAAGAACACAACTTTCACAAGTTTCAGTAGGAGTTGCAATTTGAGGAAGACCTGTCACCATCTTCTTTTGATATAATGTTTTTAGTCCTTTGAAATTTAGATGACCATATCAAAAGTGCCATAACCATGCTTCATCTTTTAACTTTGCAGTAAAACATGTTTGCTCAATTTTATGGAGATAAAGAGGAAACAACCTGTTTTTGGTCATCTTAACTTCAACAATTAAATGTTGTTTGTCATCAAGAATTTTACAGATTCTACCTTTTATAGAGACCTCATAATCCTTTTCTTGTAACTGACCAATGCTAAGAAGATTAGTCTTCAATTCTGGAACAAAAAGAACATCAACTATTGTGTGAGTAAAATCTCCTTTGACTTGAATTGAAATTTGTCCTTTCCCCATGGCTGCAACTCTGGAGTTGTTCCCAAACTTCATGTTGTCTTTAAAAGATTCATCAAGAGTGGAGAAGACTAATTTATCTCCACTCATGTGATTGTTGCATTCGGTGTCAAGAAACCACAGATTTTTATTTGTTTCTTCTTTTATATAACAAACCATAAGCAAGGAGATCTCCTCTTCATCATCCTGTTCAACAAAATTTGATTCCTCTCCACACAGTTTTGACAAATCAGTTTGGCATTCACATTGAAAATTTCCAAACTTATGGCATCGATAACATTCAATATTAGATTTGTCAAAAAACTTTGAGGTGGAGCTACTTGTTCCTGTTCCATGGTTATTGTTGCCTCGACCTCTGCCTCTTCCACGACCTCTGCCATTTCCTCTACCTCTTCCTCGTCCAGATCCATGAAAGTTAGTTGAGACATTCAGAGCTACTTCTTCTCTATATTGTTGTGCAATTTTTTGTTCATGAATCTGCAAAGAACTTTGTAATTCGTCAATTGATAGTAAATTAATGTCATGAGATAGAACTTTGGTGTCATTATCTGTAGGATCTTTTCATTAATTGTAACCTCCTTCGTCTTATCACTGTGGATTCGTATCTTGTTGATGATTGTCATCACTCAAGGAAAATAGTCTGTAACAGACTCTCCAGATTTCATTCGAAGTAATTCAAACTCAAAACTAAGTATTTGAAGTTGCTGCCTCTTTGCTCTGGTTGATCCTTGAAATTTTTTTTTCATGGAGTCTCATATCTGATTAGAGGTATCCTTAGAAAGAATAGTTTCTAAGATTGAACGATCAATTGCTTGAAAAAGATAATGTTCCTCTTGAGATCTTTTAATTTTGCTGCATCTATCTCTGCTTTTTGTGTTTCAAACACTGTTGTGTCTTGCCCTAGGTCTAAAATGCCCTCAGAAATCACCTTCCAATACTCCTGTGATCTTAGAAAATTTTCCATCAACATGCTCCAATGATCATAATGACTATCAAAGCCAGAAATTGCCAGTTGCACAAAATTTTCAACTGCCATTTGCTATAGCAAATTCTTGAATTTTCTCTCTTAAGTGTTTCACTCAAACCTAACTCTCCCTCACCTGGTTAACAACCTGACTCTTGAGAACCTTGCTCTTGATACCACTTATACAAAATTTAGATGCAACAGAAAATGCAAGTGCAGTAACGTGTAATAGAGAAAAATTGACTTTGTATTACACATTAGCATTAAACTTGCTTAAATAAGCAAAATTATAATTAAAGAAAAATTAAGAAACAAACTTCAGAAGCAAACTAACTGACTCACTCACTCAAGTATCTCCTAATAATTTAGACACTCTTCCTAATAAATAGACACTGACCTAAAGACTAGGTAAACATAAAAATTAAATTTATTCAACATTTTCAACGAGGTTTTGTTGACAGGATGCTTAGAGGACTACTTAAGGTTGATCCTTATCTTTATATTTTACTTGATCTTTATATTCTACTTGAGCTTCTACAGTTTAACAATTTAGTTGAGCTTAGTCTTTATATTCTACTTGAGCTTCTACAGTTTAACAATTTAGTTGAGCTCTTGTTCTTAGCCGGAACGACGTCCTGTTTGAGAAGTTTTCCGGCAAATGTCCTAAGCTTAAAATTCTTGAATTTAATATCATGGAGGATTGGCCCTATTGTATCAGTGAAAGATGTCTATATCATGTCAGAAACGGAGGAAGGGAGTCCGACCATTGTTCAAGTATCTATGCATTTTAGGATATGCATTTAACAACTAGCCATGATAGAGTTGGAAGATTGGATAAAAAGTTAAAATTCAAACTCATGATGAATAATCGTGTTTCTATTAAAAAGCATATTGATGTAAAATTCTTGTGAATGAAAAGTACCCCACAATTTCTTCATTTTCAAAGTCATGTAAAATACCATTTATTAATTTGCGTAATTTTAAAAATCAAATATAAAGAAACACATATTCGTATATTTATTTTATTTTTAATTATATTTTAAAATTAAAAAATAAATGAATTATCTAAATAAAAAAATAACTTCACGCATAATTAAACTGAATAACACGTAATATATTATAAATAAATATTTAATAAAAATTTCTTTAATAATTAACAGCCCTTTGTCATCTTATAAAAAATTATAATTTTTGACACGATATTATTAAGAAGGCTTCTGTATTCAACAAAATTCAAATTGCTTGATTGTGATTATAATATTTTGTATTTATTTGACTTATTAAACATATTTATATTTTGTATAAAGATTAAAATATTTTTTTATTTTTTTTATTATTGTTAAAAAATGTATTAACATAATCTAATTTTATTTAATTCAGAATAAAAAAATTATTAAAACATTAATTAATGTTATAATTTATATTTAAATTATATTATAATAATACGATTTTATTTTTTATTTTAAATAAAATAAAATTGTGTTATATTTATTTGAATTAAATAAAATTGTGTCATTATTATATAATTTATTTTTCTTAATAAAATCTTACCAAAAAAAATTATGCATTCTAGAGAATATTATAAAAAATATACATAGAGAAAACTCAATAGAAAAAAAGTAGGTGACCTTTTTAAAAACCTAAAATTGATAGGAGCAATGCTGTCTGAGAGGAAGATAAACTCAGGAGAGGATAGAATCAGCAAGCTGCCAGACGATGTTTTGTGTCACATCCTTTCCTTCCTTACAACCAAGGAAGCCATTGCTACATCCTTGTTGTCAAGAAGGTGGCCTCGTCTGCGCTCCATGCTTCCATCTCTCCGCATTCACTTCTCCAAACCAATCATCCAACGCCATCGTTACGCTCATAACTTCTTGACCTCACACACCGCACCAAATATCACATCCTTTCATCTCCAATGTCACAGCGATGATGTTTGTTGCTCACAGTACGCGAATGAATGGGTCTCTGGAGTGGTAGCAAAGTTGAAAACCTCAATATCTCTTTCTGCAAGGCCCATGCAAAGAGGCTATCCTTCTATACCTTATTCACTTGCTCCACACTTGTCACCTTAATATCCAAGGCCCCTTTCATCTCTTCATTCCTTCATTTGTTCATCTCCCTAATCTCCAGACCATGCACCTACGTGTAAACTCATGCTTTCCCCACTCCAATCTTTTCAAGCTTATATCCAAATGTTCAGCACTTGAACTGTTTTATCATAGGCCAAAGTTCTTTGGTCAACACTTGGATGAGATGAAGGTTGTGCTTAACTCTGAACATATCCAAGTCTTCTATAACAACTGGCACTGTGAGGTCTTCATAGAAAGTGATCGTGATTATGGTTTTATCTCAGATGTTATGGCGCTTAGTACTTGGCCAAACATTGTGAGAAGTGAAGGTTTATGTGAGAGTGCTCTTTGAAACGACAGGTTTTGTTGACATGATCCATGGAGGTCTATGTAACGTTGAGCGTCTGCATTTGAAGTATTTTAGGTATAGGGTGATAACTTGTCGTTCTCTTCTACATTTTTGACAATTTACTTGAGCTTCTACAGTTTAAGAATTTAGTGGAGGTTCGTCTTGTTCTTAGAAAGAAGGATGCCCTTTTTTGAGAAGTTTCCCAGCAAGTGTCCTAAGCTTAAAGTTCTTGAATTTAGTATCATGGGGAACCAGAATTGTATCAGTGAAAGTTATCGATTTCATGTTAGAGATGGAGTAAGGGAGCGTGACCTTTCAGATGTTCATCTTCAACCTTGTCTTCCTCAAGCTCAAACATTCCTACTTTAGAACTTTTCTGTTATGTATTCTGATTTATTTTCAGTTTATATATATATAAGAAATATTGGTTTCACATTACTATTTTTTTTAATAAAATATTTTATATTAATAAAATAATAATATATATTAGTATTAAATAGTATGAAGAATGAATAATGATGTTAAATATCACCATCCATGTATGTACTCATATATGTATAGTCGTTTTCATTTTTATTTTTTTATTTTTCAACCTCTCATTTATATTGTGCGTAGTTTTCTTCTGATTTTCCTATCAATCCGGATACATTGATATCACTATTCTTTTTCTATATTCATTTCAGAAAAATCATTATTGAGTGAATGTATGCAATGAATAGTGGTGGTAAGAGATGTTTTTTCTTTTCTTAGGCTCCAGAATGGATTTAAATTCACAAAAACAAATCATATCTTTTATTTCAAAGTCATTTTTGTCCTTACATAAAACAAATAACTATATTTTAAATTTTAGGTACCATATGAATCACATGTTTTTTTGGCGATAACTTTATTAAAAAAAATAATTAATCATTCGAAATAATTTTATTAAAAATATCAAATATTCTAACTCAATTTAAATACTAAATGTTATTGTCTTCTGAAAAATAACAAGTTATTATCATCTTACTAATGTGTCACATATTAATATATCATTATCGTTTATTTATTTCTACTTAAACATATATTATAATGAGTTAACCTACGCTAACTCAATATATTATACATATAATATATTTAAAAAATTCACAATTATTTAAAAAAATTGAATAGAACGTATTTCAAAATAAAAATTAGTTTATCTATCGTAAACTATTTTTAAAAGGTTAATCCAAACATATCTCGAAACCTGCAATTGCTTTTCTTAATAAAATAATAATTTACATAGATGAAGGTAAGTATTAAATTATTTACAATATTTTCTTTATTACTTCAATATTATATGTCTAGAAATTGATAATGATATATTTTTTTGTTATTTTTTTAATAGTTTATGTTAAAGTATTTATGGAAACACTAACAAAAATGAACATTTGTTTATGTATAAAGTATTTTATTTAATTTTAAATTTGATTCAAAATATTTTAAGATATAATATAAGATTAATATAATATGAAAAATACAATAGTTGAAATAAAAAAATGTGATTAAAATAAATAATCTGAAAATTCAAATTTTAGGAATTAAAAACAGTTTTAAAATACAAAATTATAAACACGTCTAAATGTGTAATTTTAACCGTAAAATAAAATAAATTTTATATAAAAAAATCATATAAATATATACATATTTGTTATTTTATGTTTTCAACCATTTCAACTAATTTTTTTTATCTGTGATTATTTTTTCGGTTTCAAGCCAGTTTTGTTAAATGTAACAAAATAATAATAATAATAATAATAATAATAATAATAATAATAATAATAATAATAATAATAATTTATTAACAAGCAAAATATTAGATATAATAATAATGATTAATAATAATCAATAACAAAAGGTGGTTGTTACGATTATTCATTAGATTTGGTCAAGGTGAAAAATCACCTAAAAACTAATTAATTTATTATTGTAAGTGAAATTTCATATAAATAAACAAAATGAACTATATAAAAACAAAAACTTATAAACTTTATAAACTTAATTGTAAGTAAAGTTTCATATAAATAAACAAAATGAACTATATAAAACAAAAACTTATAAACTTGTTATCTTAAAATTTGAAAAAAAAGTAAAAAGTGTCAAATACTCTCACCTTATTCCTTAAACACCTTTAACAATCACTTTCTTGTTCCCTTTCGATTTATTGGTAAAATGTTTTGTAAGAAATTTTCATTTATTGCAATATTGAAAAACCCTAAATGTTACCAGCAACTAAGAAGATGGGAAGAACAATGAATATTTAACCTCTATCGTGGAATACCTTCTTCTTCTCCCATTTTTCAGTTAATTTCGGAAAAAATGATCTATGGAAAATATTTCAATGATAGGGCAAACTGTATGAAGTTTTTATCTCTAGAAAGTTGAATAGGTAGGATAGCAAATTTGGGTTTGTAAGGTTTTTTGACATTAAAAATGTGGGAAGATTGGAGAAAGAGTTGGATTTCATTTTTCTTAGTGTATTTGTTATACCATAACTACTTTAACATAAAAATATTAAAAAAATAACAAAAAAATATCATAATTAATTTCTTGAAATATAATATTGAATTAATAAATTAAATATTATAAATAATTTAATAGTTAACTTAGATAATATATAATATTAGAAAACGGTAAAAAAGAAAAGTAAATAAATAACTTAACTAGTTTAAAAAATAATAATAAAAGCATTTAGTAAATGTTCGAAGAATATAAATAAATAAAAAGACTTTAAGCTATGCTTTTAAAGAATATATTATTCAAGTTACTTCTGTGCACTATTTGAAGTGACTTTTGAACAAAGTAAATATTTTAATATTTTATTATTTAAGTTAAAAACTTATGATCAATAAACAAAGTTAATCATTTAAATTTTATTTGAAGTGACTTTTGAATTATTATTTAAGTTAAAAATTTATGAACGGAAAAATTAATCATTTTATTTCATAAAAGTTATCTCGTCTCTAAAAATATTTTATTTTATTTTTTATATTTTTTTAAATAATTGTTCATCCTTTATCTTGTAAATAGAGAAGAGGACATTGTCCAGTCCAAAATTGGATTGAGTAAGTCTTATTTTAGTTGATTTTACGGGAAAAGTTATATATGTAGAATAAGGCTTTGCATGTAAACTTTTTGAAGTAAAGATACATTGGTCACAATAATTATATTGTATGTAAGGATGATATTTGATGTGTACTGTTAGCATTTTTTATGTTTTGGAAATATAAAGATATAGTTCTTACATATAAATTTTGATTTTTCACGTTGTAAAGATTGTTGAAAAGTGTTGATTTAAATTTGTAAATTGTTTGTGGAAGAGTTATTAAAGTTATTGATAAAAATTGTCTTTAGTTTGAAATTAGTTTAAATAATATATAGTTTTATTTTTTTGAGATAAATATTAATTTGGATAGATAAATTTGTTTGATTAAATTTTTATGTTAAAGTAGTTATGGTAACAAATACACTAACAAAAATGAACATTCGTTTACGTAGACATTATTTTTATTCAATTTTAAATTTGATTGAAAATACTTTAAGATATAATACAAGATTAATATAATATGAAAAAATATAATAATTGAAATAAAAAATGTAATTAAAATAAATCATCTGAAAATAATTTTTTTAAGAATTAAAACAGTTTTAAAATACCAAAACTATAAACACCTCTAAATCTATAATTTTAACAATAAGATATCATATAAATATATACATATATGCTATTTATAATTTCAACCATTTCAACTAATTTTTTAATCTTTAACTGTTTTTTCCGTTTCTAATAATAATAATAATAATTTATTAGAGATAATAATAATGATTGATAATAATCAAACAAAAGGTGATAGTTACGATTGTTTATCAGATTGGGACAAAGTCAAAAATCACATAAAAATCAATTAATTTATTATTGTAAGTGAAGTTTCATATAAATAAACAAAATAAATAATATAATGATAAAAACTTAGAAATTTGTTATCTTAAAATTTGAGAGAAAAAAAATGGTGTTAAATGACTCAGTTATTCCTTAAACATCCTTAACAAATCACTTTCTTGTTCCTTTCGATTGATTGGTAAGAGGTTTAAAAATAAACTTTCATTTCATTGCCATACTCAACTTCTGTACACTGAATTTTAAAGTGAACTCAAAGATCATTCAAGTACTCTTGAAAAGGCAATGTAGTTGCAGATACTTGACTTCACATATTAGAGCCATTCAAGCATTGAACAAAAGTTGAAAACACTAATTAACATGAAAACTACATTGGAGTTTACCACACTAAGTATACATTTGCATGTGAAAACTAAATGAATAACACAAAGTGAGATAGCTCCAATGATTTTACCACTGCCAAAACTGAATGCCAGATTCAAACACTGGCAGCAGCAAACAAGTTTCGAAGAACACAAGAGTCTCCATTTACAGCATGCTATCTGTGAGAGCCGGCAACCGGCGGAAGAAGTTAACGGGCGCCGGCGGCACCTTGCTCCGGAGCATGGGGTGCCTCATAAGGTAAAACCCAGTGAGAAGAATAGGCAGCTGAAAGGGTGTCACATACAACGCAATAGCAGACACAAAGCAGAACACCATGAACATGGTGGTGGCACGAGGATCACGCCAGTTCACAAGAGCTTGGATCCTCTCACCCTGAGTAGCTAAATCCCCAACAACACTCTGAATCCTCCCAGCCACGCTCCTCAACCGATCGTACCTCCACCGGACAACGTCAGGGCCCTTTGAGGAGGGAAAGGTGTCAAATTCCTCATCAAGTTCATCTGGGGTCACAGCTTCTGCATAGGAGAGTCTGGTGTTCATGTGGGGAGGGTACCTTGGACGGAACCTCCAATTCCACATGCCGATCACAAACATGTAGAGAAATGCAGTTGGCAGAAGAAGCTCAGGGAAGCACACAAGCATCAGAAAAAGAATGTGCACCAGCACTGTTGTCACAGGATGCTTCCATGTGGAAACCTCCCCCAGCCATCTCACAACTGAGAGAATTCCAGAAAACACTGTCATCAAACGGTAGAAGTTGGCCTTGCTGCGCCTCATGCTCCAAAGATGAGAATCTGAGTCAGACATGTATTCAACTACCTCCTTTCTAAGTGGGGGTTCTGCCCTACTAAGTCTAGCAGCAACCACATTAACTGCTTGGTGTCTCAGCTTTTCCTGCTCCATGATGTTAAGGGGCCTTTTGTAGTGCATTTTTGGCAAGTGAGGCTTGAAATATAGCTGCATCAAGTCAACCGTTGAGAAACAGGAGAATCTAATGGCCAAGTGCAACTCACCCATTTTCTTGACCCCTGAAGGATGTAGAACTAGTAAGGGGTATACGTTTGTATAGATACGGCCAGCTTCCAGGGTTGAGATCCGAATCCGAACTTTACCGACTATTAGATCTTTGCTACCATCTGGGTTGTTGAGTTGTCCATTGTCAAACACCCCCACAGTGAGAACTGTGGCTGGATCATAAACTTCCCAAGTGTACTGCTCATTGTATTTCGGACTTAGACTGTCACTGATGGTTCGAGTACGAACCCATTTGTGCCCATATTTTGCCACACAGTATGTATCTGTTGTCCCCCTTCCATCCCTGGTTTTCATTGGATGAAGTCCATGAACACTTAAAATGCCAATTTCTAATACCCCAATTGGCTTCTTCCAGAGCTGCTTTGATGTGGCTCTGAGATCACTACTATAGTAAGTTGACCCGTCAAAAACATGGTAACCACCATCAAGACAGACACTGAGGTGAATTCTACTAAAAAACTTATCTTTCTCCTTTTTTTCATGTTCCGCATCCATTGCAGATGACATGGATTGTTCAAGGTGATACCATCTGGAATGGATAGCTCTGTCATCGGCCCGCTTGTCAGCTTGGCTTAAAGGAATAGCAACAACTCCGACAGTCTCATCCTTGCTGGGACCGACTCGACTTTCAACTGAAACAATCAGATGTTCATCGAAGGGTTCGGCGGCAACAAACATCAGCTCTTGCTCCCAACGTAGAGCCATGCTCCTTGCTTGAACTGGTTTTGTTTTCAAAATCTGGTTACCAATCTGGACCTTAACATAGGCATCATGGATTTGGGAATTCTCTGATGAATGTAAGTCCTGTGCCTCAATCACTTTGACTCTTACATACCATAATCTCGGAGAATGGTAAACCTTTGATCGCATATGAGCATATGCGGTTGAAGAGAGCTCACCGGGAGTGAGAGCATCAGAATGCCAGGCATCAGGAAAAGCTTCATCAGCTTGTGTACCAAACCATACAGCTAGCATCAACTCCCCCTTTTTCTTGTCCTTACCCTTGTCAAGCCTATACCATTCAGGAGCCAATGGACTGTTAGGTGGAACACGGGTAGGAACATCATGAAGATCGAACCTCACGGTGCCGACAACTCCATCTAGCAACATACTCTTGTCTTTGACTACAACTTCAAGCGAAGTTGACTGCTGATTCTCCCTTGCAAAGGCAAACACCTGATTCCATTCAGGATCTTGAGTTTTCTCATAGTGCTTGGTAGTTCCTTTGAAATTTCCAACCTTCACCTCCACATAAGGATCAAGGCCACCAGTCACACTCTTTGATGGAAGGTCACGAGCTTTCACAACTCGTACAAATAGGTAGTGCATTGGTTCAACAAGGTCATAGGAGCTGGCTGGCCCATATCCCCGTTTAACTCGCCCACCGACCACTTGACCCCCTCCAAGATAAGGGCTTGTCTCTTTGAGTGCATAATCCATTGGAGCGGATGAACCTGGATATGCATGGAAAACTCTAGGAGGAGGCAGTCCAGATTTAGTCTCATGCTTTCCATGGTCTGTAGTCGTCTTTGCAGCTTCTGAAGAAGAAGATTTATGCTGCTTTTCTTCATTCGAATTCGGAAGGCTGTGAAATGTGTGCTTTGTGTCATTTTTCTTACGTGAAAAAATATTCAGGATTGAGTTTGTGAATGAAACAGGTGATTGATCTGGAGCTGAGCGTTGCACTGTGTCCACAGAAGGTTCCACATCAGGAAGAGGGTGTGAGGATTTTATTGAAGGGTCATCAGTGACAAATACCTTCAAACCAAGCTCCCCTTTTATGCGGGAAAACACATTTTTCTTTTCCAGAGGGTAGTGAAGAACAACAGCATCAGAATATGGGACAAATGAGGGTCCAGTGAGGTGGACCTTACCAAGGAAGACTTTGGAATTATTGCTCTTGCTATAGTGATAGACACAGGCATCAAGAGTGAGATTCTGCAATCTGTTAGGATCGGTAACATTGAAATAAAATTTCTCATTCCAAACAGGACTCAGATCTTTCTCTTTAGTTGAAGTCCGAAATTTCTGACCATCAAATTGAAGTTCCACATAAGTACTACATGAGCCCTGCCCATCTTTGGGCATAAGGTCATGAGCCCCCACAACTTCCACACCTAGCTTCAGATTGCTCATTGTCAATAACTAATTAGATTCCAGGAAAAGTGCCTGAAAAGAAAGGAACAAACCAGGTTCATGCTTATTATAGTATCAGATATAGATTTCAATATCCTTATGTGATCTAAGTCAACTGGAGTATAAACAGTTCTGTATTATCATTGTCAATAGATAAAGAAATTCATATAGCAATTTTATGATACATCTAAGCTTCAAAATCTTACTCTGTTGGCAGACAAATTTTCCCTAAGTCCTAACAAAGAAAGCAAGACACCATTTGTAGAGTGTAGACCAAACTGACTACAACATTACCACATTGACCAAGCTCAACCTTACTTGAAAACCTTTGAGTTAATATCATAATATTCAAAGTCAATATAATGTGGAAATTCCCAAGAAATAAACACTACTTAAACAAAAGTATTCTCTTTGATTGAATTATCAAAAAAAAAAAAAGGCAAGAAAACTTCAAACTAGTATTATATGGCATTTTATATTTTAATAATAAAATTTGACCAAGGATGTCAAATATAAATGAAATACTTCTAAATACATATACTTTTTTGTGTGTGCGTGTGTAAAGGAAAGCAACAGGATTTATTATTTTATGTTTTTAAGCATGGGGCTATAAATTATTATTCAGTTGATTCTTGTGATAAATAAGACAAGGTATGACACGATTCACCCTACTGAAATGAAAAGAATGAAAACTAAAATAAAATCCTTCAAAAAAATTAAAAGAAATACAAAAAAGATGGATATCAAATCATTATAAAAGACAAGTTATTCTTTAAACTCAAGCAAGAAAGAGAAAAATTTTATGAGTTTCAACCACCACATCCACAATAGTCTTCTCCGTGGTAAAGAAGTAAGACTATAATCAAAAAAGGAGCCTTAAATTCTTTTTATTCCAACTTCCAAGTATAAAAAA
>Ga0099825_1005157_pt1 | contig 16899 bp, 9 predicted proteins | sample SiratroredBW_FD_76838 | JGI IMG/M metagenome (GOLD analysis project Ga0099825, IMG submission 76838) | Root nodule microbial communities of legume samples collected from California, USA - Siratro red BW | ecosystem: Host-associated > Plants > Roots > Nodule | place: USA: California | collected...
TTAACTGATAATTGACTTTGGCTGAATTACTGTAGTATTGCAGAATTGATATCATTGTTGTGTGTTCTTGGTGAAACTGAATAATTGAATCTGCATTCTGAATTAGTTTCACGTCTGTATTAACTACTGGTGTTAGGGAAATTTATAAAATTTACTAATAGTGATTGAAACTAGTGTAGTGCTTTGTTAGGAGTTTTAAATTAGTATTTTGTAATATTGTTCTTCTCTGCTCTCATTCAAGTTTAATTTTTGTGTGTTTCTGTTCTGAGTGTATATTGCACTAAAACTGTGTGAAATTAACCTGTTTAAAGTACTGCTGTGAAATTGCAATTCAGTGTGATTGAGAATCTGTTGTGTGCTTATATCTGTCAGTATAACAAATTGATTCATTTGTGCCTTGAATCAATTTATTTCTTTACTGTACCCAATATCTTTAGCACCAAGATTCATTAAAGTTTTTCAGATTGTGAAAGGTCTAAATTGGTTAAAATCTTTCAAAGTTCAATTCACCCCCCTCTTGAACTCAGCCTAAAACGTTTTCAATAAAATCTCAAAAATAATAAAAAAAAATAAAAAAAGAAATAGTAAACCGCAGAATTTTGAAAAAAAAAATTTCACATATCAATATTTTTTATAAAACAACTTTTAGAATTTTCCAAAAATCGTTGATAAAATCTCTAACCCTTCCAATTAAACACTACAAAAAATTCCATAATTTTTGGACAAGTTTGGGTAGGTGAAATAGAAAACAAAATGCCAAAAAAGCTAAAAAACTAAAAAGGAAATAGTAAACGATGGAATTTTGTTGAAATTTTGGATTTTTAATATCTCAATTTTTTAAAAAAAAAATTATAGTTTTGCAGAATTTTTTGATAAAATCTCAGATCTATACAATAAAACAACACAAAAACTTTACAATTTTTTTGAAAACCATAGACAGGTAAAATAGAAAAAAAAGATGTCAAAAATACTAAAAAATTAAAAAAACAAATAGTAAACGATGGAATTCTGAAAATGTTTTGTATTTAAAGTATCTCTATTTTTTAATAAAAATTCAAGAATTTTCCAAAATTCTCTGATAAAATCTATAATCCGTACAATAAAGCGCCACAAAAATGTTTAGAATTTTTTGACAAGTTTGGATAGGTGAAATAGGAAAAAAAAGATTACCAAAATGCTAAAAGAATAAAAAAAAACAAATAGTAAACGATGGAATTTATGAAGAATTTTGGATTTCAGATGTATATATTTTTTAGAAAAATATTCCATGATTTTCCAAATTCTTTGATAAAATCTCTACTCCATAAAAAAAAATATTTCTAGAATTTTTTTACCAGTACAGATGGACGATATTGAAAATAAAATCTCAAAAATAAAAAAAAAATAAAAAAAGAAATAGTAAACCGCAGAATTTTGAAAAAAAAAAATTTCACATATCAATATTTTTTATAAAACAACTTTTAGAATTTTCCAAAAATCGTTGGTAAAATCTCTAACCCTTCCAATAAAACACTATAAAAAATTCCATAATTTTTCAACAAGTTTGGATAAGTGAAATAGAAAACAAAAAGCCAAAAATGCTGAAAAAATAAAAAAAGAAATAGTAAACGATGGAATTTTGTTGAAATTTTGGATTTTAAATATCTCAATTTCTTTTTTAAAAAAAAAACCATAGTTTTGCAGAATTTATTGATAAAATCTCGGATCCATACAATAAAACAATACAAAAATTTTACAATTTTTTTGAAAACCATAGACAAGTAAAATAGAAAAAAAAGATGTCAAAAATACTAAAAAATTAAAAAAACAAATAGTAAACGATGAAATTCTGAAAATGTTTTGTATTTAAAGTATTTATATTTTTTAATAAAAATTCAAGAATTTTGCAGAATTCTTTGATAAAATCTATAATCCGTACAATAAAGTGCCACAAAAATATTTAGAATTTTTTGACAAGTTTGAACAGGTGAAATAGGGAAAAAAGATTACCAAAATGCTAAAAGAATAAAAAAAAACAAATAGTAAATGATGGAATTTATGAAGAATTTTGGATTTCAGATGTCTATATTTTTTAGAAAAATATTCTATGATTTTCCAAAATTCTTTGATAAAATGTCTAATCTATACAATAAAAAACATAAAAATTTCTAGAATTTTTTGGCAAGTATTGATAGACAATATTGAAAATAAAATCTCAAAAATAATAAAAAAATAAAAAAAAGAAATAGTAAACCGCAGAATTTTGTAAAAATAAATTCATATATGAATATTTTTTTTAAAAGAACTCTTAGAATTTTCGTGAAATCGTTGGTAAAATCTCTAACTCTTCCAATAAAACACTATAAAAAATTCCATCATTTTTGGACAAGTTTGGATAGGTGAAAGAAAATAAAATGCCAAAAATGATGAAAAAAATAAAAAAGAAATAGTAAACGATAGAATTTTGTTGAAATTTTGGATTTCAAATATCTCAATTTTTTTTGAAAAAAACATCATAGTTTTGCAAAATTTTTTGATAAAATCTCGGATTCACCCAATAAAACAACACAAAAATTTTACAATTTTTTTAAAAACTATAGACACGTAAAATAGAAAAAAAAGATGACAAAAATACTAAAAAATTAAAACAACAAATAGTAAACGATGGAATTCTGAAAATGTTTTGTATTAAAAGTATCTCTATTTTTTAATAAAAATTCAAGAATTTTCCAGAATTCTCTAATAAAATCTATAATCCGTACAATAAACTGCCACAAAAATGTTTAGAATTTTTTGACAAGTTTGAACAGGTGAAATAGGGAAAAATGATTACCAAAATGCTAAAAGAATAAAAAAACAAATAGTAAACGATAGAATTTATGAAGAATTTTGGATTTCAGATGTCTATATTTTTTAGAAAAATATTCCATGATTTTCCAAAGTTCTTTGCTAAAATCTCTAATCTATAAAATAAAAAAACATAAAAATTTCTAGAATTTTCTGGCAAGTACAGATAGACGATATTGAAAATAAAATCTCAAAAAGAATAAAAAAGAAATAGTAAACCGCAAAATTTTGTAAAAAAAATTCATATATGAATATTTTTTTTTTTTTAAAAGAACTTTTAGAATTTTCGTGAAATCGTTGGTAAAATCTCTAACTCTTCCAATAAAACACTATAAAAAATTCTATCATTTTTGGACAAGTTTGGATAGGTGAAATAGAAAACAAAATGCCAAAAAAGATGAACAAATAAAAAAGAAATAGTAAACGATAGAATTTTGTTGAAATTTTGGATTTCAAATATCTCAATTTTTTTTGAAAGAAAAATCATAGTTTTGCAAATTTTTTTGATAAAATCTCGAATTCACCCAATAAAACAACACAAAAATTTTACAATTTTTTTAAAAACCATAGACACGTAAAATAGAAAAAAAAAAGATGTCAAAAATACTAAAAAATTAAAAAAGCAAATAGTAAATGATGGAATTCTTAAAATGTTTTGTATTTAAAGTATCTCTATTTTTTTAATAAAAATTCAAGAATTTTGCAGAATTCTCTGATACAATCTATAATCCCTACAATAAAGCGCCACAAAAATGTTTAGAGTTTTTTGACAAGTTTGATTAGATGAAATAGGAAAAAAAGACGTCAAAAATGCTAAAAAAAATAGTAAATAATGGAATTTATGACAAATTTGGGATTTCAAATGTCTATATTTTTTAGAAAAATGTTCCATGATTTTTCAAAATTCTTTGATACAATCTCTAATCCATAAAATAAAAAAAAACATAAAAATTTCTGGTATTTTTTGGCAAGTACAGATAGACGATATTGAAAATAAAATTTCAAAAATAATAAAAAATAAAAAAACAAATAGTAAACCGCCAAATTTTGTAACAAAAAATATTTCATATATCAATATTTTTTTAAAAGAACTTTTAGAATTTTCCAGAAATCGTTGGTAAAATCTCTAACCCTTCCAATAAAACACTGCAAAATATTTCATAATTTTTGGACAAGTTTGGATAGGTGAAATAGAAAAAAAAATGCCAAAAATGCTAAAAAAATAAAAAAGAAATGGCAAATGATGGAATTTTGTTGAAATTCTAGATTTCAAATATCACAATTTTTTTGAAAAAAAACCATAGTTTTGCAGAATTTTTTGATAAAATCTCGGATCTATACAATTAAACAACACAAAAATTTTATGAATTGTTTGAAAACCATAAACATGTAAAATAGAAAAAAAAAAGATGTCAAAAATACTAAAAAATTAAAAAGCAAATAGTAAACGATGGAATTCTGAAAATGTTTTATATTTACAATATCTCTATTTTTCTTAATCAAAAGTCAAGAATTTTCCAGAATTCTCTGATAAAATCTATAATCCGTATAATAAAGCACCTAAAAAATATATAGAATTTTTTGACAAGTTTGATTAGGTGAAATAGGAAAAAAAGACGTCAAAAATGCTAAAAAAATAAAAACAAAATAAATAGTAAATAATGGAATTTATGAAGAATCTGGGATTTCAAATGTCTATATTTTTTAGAAAAATGTTCCATGATTTTCCAAAAATCTTTAATAAAATCTTTAATCCATAAAATAAAAAAACATAAAAATTTCCAGAATTTTTTGACATGTACAGATAGACGAAATTGAAAAGAAAATGTCTAAAATAATAAAAAAATAAATAAAGAAATAGTAAACTGCGGAATTTTGAAAAAAAGGTTATTTCACATATCTATAATTTTGTAAAAAAACCTTTTGAAATTCCAAGAATTCGTTGATAAAATCTCTATTCCTTCGAATAAAACACTACAAAAAATTCCAAATTTTTTTTACAAGTTTGGATGGTGAAATAGAAAAAAAAAATTCCAAAAATGCTAAGAAAATAAAAAAGAAATAGTAAACGATGTAATTTTGTTGAAATTCTGGATTTCAAATATCTCAATTTTTTTGAAAAAAAAAAACCATAGTTTTGCAGAATTTTTTCTTAAAACTCAGATCCATACAATAAAACAACAGAAAAATTTTAATAATTTCTTGAAAATCATAGACAGGTAAACTAGAAAAAAAGATGTCAAAAATACTAAACAATTAAAAAGCAAATAGTAGACGATGGAATTCTGAAAATGTTTTGTATTTAAAATATCTCTATTTTTCTTAATCAAAATTCAAGAATTTTCCAGAATTCTCTAATAAAATCTATAATCCTTATAATAAAGCACCACAAAATATTTAGAATTTTTTGACAAGTTTGATTAGGTGAAATAGGAAAAAACCATACCAAAAAAGCCAAAACAAAAAACAAATAGCAAATAATGGAATTTATGAAAAATTTTGGATTTCAAATGTCTATATTCTTTAGAAAAATGTTCCATGATTTTCCAAAAATCTTTGATAACATCTCTAATCCATAAAATAAAAAAACATAAAAATTTCCAGAATTTTTTCACAAGTACAGATAGACAAAATTAAAAAGAAAAATGTCAAAAATAATAAAAAAATAAAAAAATGAAAAAAATAGTAAACCGCAGAATTTTGAAAAAACAATTATTTCACATATCTATATTTTTGTAAAAGAACTTTTAGAAATTTCCAGAAGTCATTGATAATATTTCTATTCCTTCGAATAAAACACTACAAAAAAATTCCTAAATTTTTTGACATGTTTGGATAGGTGAAATAGAAAAAGAATGCCAAATATACTAAAAAAATAAAAACAGAAATAGTAAACGATGGAATTTTGTTGAATTTTTGAATTTCAAATATCTTAATTTTAAAAAAAAAACTGTAGTTTTGCAGAATATTTTGATAAAATCTTGGATCTATACAATAAAACAACACAAAAATTTTAAGAATTTTTTGAAAACCATAGATAGGTAAACTAGAAAAAAAGATGTCAAAAATACTAAAAAATTAAAAAGCAAATAGTAAACGATAAAATTTTGAAAAAGTTTTGTCTTTACAATATCCCTATTTTTCTTAATCAAAATTCAAGAATTTTCCAGAATTGTATGATAAAATATATAATCCGTATAATAAAGCTCCACAAAAATATTTAGAACTTTTTAACAAGTTTGATTAGATGAAATAGGAAAAAAAGACGTCAAAAATGGTAAAAAAATAAAAAAACAAATAGCAAATAATGAAATTTTGAAGAATTTTGGATTTCAAAAGTCTATATTTTTTAGAAAAATGTTCCATGATTATCCAAAAATCTTTGATAAAATCTCTAATCCATAAAATATAAAAAACCTAAAAATTTCAAATTTTTTTGACTAGTATAGATAGAAAAAAAATTAAAAGAACATGTCAAAAATAATACAAAAAACAAATAGTAAAACCTATAATTTTGAAAAAAAAATTATTTCACATATATATATATATTTTTGTAAAAGAACTTTTAGAAATTTCAAGAATTCGTTGATAGAATCTCTAATCCTTCGGATAAAACACTACAAAAAATTCCAAAATTTTTTGACAAGTTTGGATAGGTGAAATTGAAAAAAAAAATGCCAAAAATCTTTAAAAAATAAAAAAGAAATAGTAAACGATGGAATTTTCTTGAAATTCTGGATTTCAAATATCTCAACTTTTTTTCAAAAAAAAAAAAACCATAATTTTGCAGAATTTTTTGATAAAATCTCGGATCCATACAAAAAAACAACACAAAAATTTTAAGAATTTTTTGAAAACCGTAGACAGGTTAACTAGAAAAAAACATGTCAAAAATACTAAAAGATTAAAAAAGCAAATAGTAAGCGATGAAATTCTGAAAATGTTTTGTATTTAAACTATCTCCATTTTTTTTAATAAAAATTCAAGAATTTTCTAGTAAAATCTATAATCCGTACTATAAAGCACCACAAAAATGGTTAGAATTTTTTGACAAGTTTGGATAGGAGAAATAGGAAAAAAAAAAATTACCAAAATGCTAAAAGAAAAAAAAAACAAATAGTAAACGATAGAATTTATGAAGAATTTTGGATTTCAAATGTCTATATATTTTAGAAAAATGTTCCAAGATTTTCCAAAAATCTTTGATAAAATCTCTAATCCATAAAATAAAAAAACATAAAAATTTCCATAATTTTTTCACAAGTACAGATAGACGAAATTAAAAAGAAAATCTCAAAAATAAAAAAAAATAGTAAACCGCAAAATTTTGATAAAAAAATTATTTCACATATCTATATTTTTGTAAAAGAACTTTTAGAAATATCCAGAAGTCGTTGATAAAATCTCTATTCCTTCGAATAAAACACTACAAAAATTTCCTAAATTTTTTGAGAGATTTGGATAGGTGAAATAGAAAAAAAAATGCCAAAAATACTAAAAAAATATAAAAGAAATAGTAAACGATGGAATTTTGTTGAAATTCTGGATTTCAAATATCTCAATTTTTTTTTGAAAAAAAAATCATAGTTTTGCAGAATTTTTTGATAAAATATCGGATCTACACAATAAAACAACACAAAAATTTTATGAATTGTTTGAAAACTATAAACACGTAAAATAGAAAAAAAAAAGATGTCAAAAATACTAAAAAATTAAAAAGCAAATAGTAAACGATGGAATTCTGAAAATGTTTTATATTTAAAATATCTCTATTTTTCTTAATCAAAATTCACGAATTTTCCAGAATTCTCTGATAGAATCTATAGTTCGTATAATAAAGCACCACAAAAATATTTAGAATTTTTGGACAATTTTGATTAGGTGAAATAGGAAAAAAAGACGTAAAAAATGCTAAAAGAATTTTGGATTTCAAATGTTTATATTTTTTAGAAAAATGTTAAATGATTTTCCAATAATCTTTGATAAAATCTCTAATCTATAAAATAAAAAAACATAATAGATACACGAAATTGAAAAGAAAATGACAAATAATAAAAAAATAAAAAAATAAATAGTAAACCGAGGAATTCTAAAAAAAAAATATTTTAGATATGTTTATTTTTATAAAAGAAATTTTAGAAATTTCCAGAATTCGTTCATAAGATTTCTAATCCTTCGAATAAAACACTACAAAAAAGTGCTTCGAATAAGATTTCACATAAGTTTGGATAGGTGAACTAGAAAAAAAATGCCAAAAATGCTAAAAAAATAAAAAAGAAATAGTAAACGATGGAATTTTGTTGATATTATAGGTTTTAAATATCTCAATTTTTTTTGAAAAAAAACTATAGTTTCGCATAATTTTTTGATAAAATTTCGGATCCATACAATAAAACAACACAAAAAATTTAAGAATTTTTTGAAAACCATAGATAGGTAAAATAGAAAAAAAATGTCAAAAATAATAAAAAATTAAAAAGCAAATAGTAAATGATGGAATTCTGAAAAAGTTTTGTCTTTACAATATCTCTATTTTTCTTAATCAAAATTCAAGAATTTTCCAGAATTCTCTAATAAAATCTATAATCCGTATAATAAAACACCACAAAATATTTAGAACTTTTTGACAAGTTTGATTAGGTGAAATAGGAAAAAAAAACATATCAAAAAAGCTAAAAAAAACAAATAGCAAATAATGGAATTTATGAAGAATTTTGGATTTCAAATGTCTATATTTTTTAGAAAAATGTTCCATGATTTTCCAAAAATCTTTGATAAAACTCTAATCCATAAAATAAAAAACATAAAAATTTCCAAAATTTTTTGACATGTACAGATAGACGAAATTGAAAAGAAAATGTCAAAAATAATAAAAAAAACAAATAGTAAATCGCGGAATTTTGAAAAAAAAAATTATTTTACACATATATATATATTTTTTTGTAAAAAAACTTTTAGAAATTTCAAGAATTCTTTGATAAAATCTCTAATCCTTTGGATAAAACACTAAAAAAAATTGCAAATTTTATTGACAAATTTGGATAGGTGAAATTGAAAAAAAAATGCCAAAAATGCTAAAAAATAAAACAGAAATAGTAAACGATGGAATTTTCTTAAAATTCTGGATTTCAAATATCTCAACTTTTTTTGAAAAAAAAAACATAGTTTTGTAGAATTTTTTGATAAAATCTCGGATCCATACAATAAAACAACACAAATTTTAAGAATTTTTTGAAAACCATAGACAGGTAAACTAGAAAAAAAGATGTCAAAAATCGGGCCCGGATGACTCGATTTTGGGACCTGAAATATACCCAACCTATTTGGGACGCATTTGTTGTCGTTTCTCATCTGTACGTGTAAAAACAGTCTAGGACAAATTTTCACGACTTTTTCGGGCCCGGGCACCACCGAAGCAGGAAAAGTTGAAAACAGGGCAGATGACTCAGTTTAGTGCCCCAAACATACCACACTTTTTGGGGTGCAATTCTTATCGTTTCCCACCAGTACGGCAAGAAAATGTTTCGGTCGAATTTTGACTATTTTTTCCGGACCCGGGCACCACGGCGCAACCAACGTTGAAAACCAGGCCCAGGTGACTACGTTTGGCACCCGAAACATACCCACACAGTTTGTGGTGTAGTTTCTATGGTTTCCTACTAAAAATTGTTTCGGTCGAATTTTGACGACTTTTCCGAGCTCGAGGACCACCTGAGCATGCAAAGTTGAAAATCGGGCCTGTGTGACTCGGTTTAGCGCCCGAAACATAACCGCACCGTTTGGGGTGCAATTCTTATCGTTTCCCATTAGTACTGCTAAAACCTGTTTCGGTCGAATTTTGACGACTTTTCCGGGCGTAATCACCACCGGAGCAGGCAAAGTTGAAAATTGGGCCCGGATGACTCGGTTTTGGCACCCAAAACATACCCACCCTATTTGGGACCCATTTCTTGTCGTTTCTCATTTGTACGTGTAAAAATGGTCTCGGACAAATTTTCACGACTTTTTCAGGCACAGGCACCACCGGAGCAGGAAAAGTTAAAAATAGGGCTAGATGACTCGGTATAGCGCCCAAACATACCACACTTTTTGCGGTGCAATTCTTATCGTTTCCAATCAGTATGGCAAAAAAATGTTTCGATAGAATTTTGACGACTTTTTCGGGCCCGGGCACCACTGGCGTAGCCAAGGTTGAAAATCAGGCCCAGATGACTACGTTTGGCACCCGAAACATACCAACATGGTTTCTGGTTCAGTTTCTATCGTTTCCCGTCAGTACGGTTGAAAAATAATTCGGTCGAATTTTGACGACATTTTCCGGGGCTCGGTACCACCGGAGTGGGGAAAGTTGAAAATCAAGCCCGTATGACTCGGTTTTGCACCCAAAACATACCCACATATTCGGGACACACTTCTTATCATTTACAATTAGTACGGCGGAAAAATGTTTCGGCAGAATTTTGACGACTTTTTTGAGCCCGGGAACCACCGGAGCAAGCGATGTTTAAAATCGGGCCCGTATGACTCGGTTTAGCGCCCGAAACACACCCTTACTTTTTGGGGTGCAATTCTTTTCATTTTCCATCAGTACGTCTAAAATTTGTTGCGGTTGGATTTTGACAACTTTTCCGTGCCCAAGCACCATCAGAGCATGCAAAGTTGAAAATGGGCCCGCATGACTCGGTTTTGGCACCCAAAACATACCCATCCTATTTGGGACCCATTTCTTGTCGTTTCTCATCCGTATGTTTAAAAATGGTCTCGGACAAATTTTCACGACTTTTTCAGGCACGGGCACCACCGGAGCAGGAAAAGTTGAAAACAGGGCCAGATGACTCGGTTTAGCGCCCTAAACATACCACACTTTTTCGGGTGCAATTCTAATTGTTTCTAGTCAGTTTGGCAAAAAAATGTTTTGATCGAATTTTTACGACTTTTCCCGGCTCGGGCACCACTGGCGTAGCCAAAGTTGAAAACCGGGCCCAGATCACTACGTTTTGCACCCGAAACGTACCAACACCGTTTGTGGTTCAGTTTCTATCTTTTCCAGTCAGAACGGTTGAAAAATAATTTGGTCGAATTTTGACGACATTTTCCGGGGCTCGATACCACCGGAGCAGGGAAAGTTTAAAATCAAGCCCGTATGACTCGGTTTTGCATCCAAAACATAGCCACATTATTCGGGCACACTTTTTACCATTTCCTATCACTACGGCGGAAAAATGTTTTGGTCGGATTTTGACCACTTTTTCGAGCCTGGGACCACTGGAGGATGCAAAGTTGAAAATTGGGCCCGTATAACTCGATTTAGGGCCTGAAACATACCCACACTTTTTGGGGTGCAATTATTTTCATTTCCCATCAATACGACTAAAATTTGTATCGATTAGGTTTTGACAACTTTTTTGTGCCCAAGCACCACCAAAGCGGCCAAAGTTGAAAATCGGGCCCGGATGACTCGGTGTTGGCATCCAAAACATACCCACCTTATTTGAGACGCATTTCTTGTCATTTCTCATCCGTACGTGAAAAAATGGTCTCGGAAAAATTTTCACGACTTTTTCGGGTCCGGGCACCACCGGAGCAGGAAAATTCAAAACAGGACGAGATGACTCGGTTTAGCACCCCAAACATACCACACTTTTTGGGGTGCAATTCTTATCGTTTCCAATCAGTATGGCAAAAAAATGTTTCGATCGAATTTTGACGAATTGTCAGGGCACGGGCACCACTGGCGTAGCCAAAGTTGAAAACCGGGCCGAGATGACTACGTTTGGTACCCGAAACATACCAACACAATTTGTGGTTCAGTTTCTATCTTTTCCCGTCAGTACGGTTAAAAACTAATTCGGTCGAATTTTGACGACTTTTTACGGGGCTCGGTACCACCCGAGCAGGGAAAGTTGAAAATCAAGCCCGTATGACTCGGTTTTGCACCCAAAACATACCCATATTACTCGGGGCACACTTCTTATCATTTCCAAACCTGAACCGCGAAAAAATGTTTCGGTTGAATTTTGAAGACTTTTTCGAGCCCGGCGACCACCGGAGCAAGCAGAGATGAAAATCGGGCCCGTATGACTAGGTTTAGCGCCCGAAATATACCCACACTTTTTTGGGTGCAATTCTTTTCATTTCCCATCAATACGGCTAAAATTTGTTTCGATTGGATTTTGACAACTTTTCCGTGCCCAAGCACCACCAGAGCAGGCAAAGTTGAAAACCGGGCCTGGATGACTTGGTTTTGGCACCCAAAACATATCAACCCTATTTGGGACGCATTTCTTGTCGTTTCTCATCCGTACGTGTAAAAATGGTCTCGGACAAGTTTTCACGACTTTTTCGGGCCCGGGCACCACCGGAGTAGGAAAAGTTGAAAACAGGGCAAGATGACTAGGTTTAGTGCCCCACACGTACCACACTTTTTGGGATGCAATTGTTATCGTTTCCAATCAGTATGGCAAAAAAATGTTTCGATCGAATTTTGACGACTTTTTCCGGGATTCGGTACCACCGGAGCAGGGAAATTTGAAAATCAAGCCCGTATAACTCGGTTCTGCACCCAAAACATACCCACATTATTCGGGACACACTTCTTGTCATTTCCGATCAGTATGGCAGAAAAATGTTTTGATCGAACATTGACGACTTTGTCGAGCCCGGGGACAACCGGAGCATGCAAAGTTGAAAATCGGGCCCGGATGACTCGATTTTGGCACCCAAAACATACCAACCCTATTTGGGACGCATTTCTTGTCGTTTCTCATCCGTACGTGTAAAAATGGTCTTGGACAAGTTTTCACGACTTTTTCGGGCCCGGGCACCACTGGAGCAGGAAAAGTTGAAAACAGGGCAAGATGACTAGGTTTAGCACCCCACACGTACCACACTTTTTGGGATGCAATTGTTATCGTTTCCAATCAGTATGGCAAAAAAATGTTTCGATCGAATTTTGACAACTTTTCCGGGCCCGAACACCATTGGCGTAGCCACTGTTGAAAACCGGACCCAGATGACTACCTTTGGCACCCGAAACATACCAACATAGTTTGTGGTTCAGTTTCTATCGTTTCCCGTCAGTACGGTTGCAAACTAATTCGGTCGAATTTTGACGACTTTTTCCGGGATTCTGTACCACCGGAGCAGGGAAATTTGAAAATCAAGCCCGTATGACTCGGTTCTGCACCCAAAACGTACCCACATTATTCGGGACACACTTCTTATCATTTCCAATCAAGTGCGGCAGAAAAATGTTTCGGTCGAATTTTGATTACTTTTTCGAGCCCGGGGACCACCGGAGAAATTAGAGTTGAAAATCGGGCCTGTATGACTCGGTTTAGTGCTCGAAACATACCCACAATTTTTTGGGTGCAATTCTTTTCATTTCCCATCAATACGGCTAAAATTTGTTTCGATTGGATATTGACAACTTTTCCGTGCCTACGCATTACCGGAGCAGGCAAAGTTAAAAATCGGGCCCGGATGACTCGGTTTTGGAACCTAAAACATACCCACCCTATTTGGGACGCATTGCTTGTCGTTTCTCATCCGTACGTGAAAAAATGGTCTCGGACAAATTTTCACGACTTTTTCGGGCCCGGGCACCACTGTAGCAAGAAAAGTTGAAAACAGGGCGAGATGACTAGGTTTAGTACCCCAAACATACCACACCTTTTGGGCTGCAATTCTTATCGTTTCCAATCAGTATGGCAAAAAATTGTTTCAACCGAATTTTGACGACTTTTCCGGGCCCGGTCACCACTGGTGTAGCCACTGTTGAAAACCGGGCCCAGATGACTACGTTTGGCACCCGAAACATACCAACACAGTTTGTGGTTCAGTTTCTATCGTTTCTCGTCCGTACGGTTGAAAAATAATTCGGTCAAATTTTGACAACTTTTTCTGGGGCTTGGTACCACCGGAGCAAGGAAAGTTGAAAATCAAGCCCGTGTGACTCGGTTTTGCACCCAAAACATACCCACATTGTTCGGGACACACTTCTTATCATTTCCGATCAGTACGGCAGAAAAATGTTTTGATCGAACATTGACAACTTTGTCGAGCCCGGGGACCACCGGAGCATGCAAAGTTGAAAATTGGGCCCAGATGACTCGGTTTTGGCACCCAAAACATACCCACCCTATTTGGGACGCATTTCTTGTCGTTTCTCATTCGTACGTGTGAATATGGTCTCGGAGAAATTTTCACGACTTTTTCGGGCTCGGGCACTACCGAAGCACGAAAAGATGAAAAAAGGGCCAGATAACTCGGTTTAGCGCGCCAAACATACCACACTTTTTGGGGTGCAATTCTTATCGTTTCCAATTAGTATGGCAAAAAAATGTTTCGATCGAATTTTGACGACTTTTCCGAGCCCGGCACCACTGGCGTAGCTAAAGTTGAAAACCGGGCCCAGATGACTACATTTGGCACCCGAAACATACCAACACAGTTTGTGGTTCAGTTTCTATCGTTTCTCGTCCGTACGGTTGAAAAATAATCCAGTCGAATTTTGACGACTTTTTCCGGGGCTCGGTACCACCGGAGCAGGGAAAGTTTAAAAACAAGCCCGTATCACTCGGTTTTGCACCCAAAACATACACACATTATTCGGGACACACTTCTTATCATTTCCAATCAGTATGGCGGAAAAATCTTTCGGTCGAATTTTGACAACATTGTCGAGCCCGAGGACCACCGAAGCATGCAAAGTTGAAAATCGGGCCCGTAGGAATCGGTTTAACGCCCGAAACATACCCATACTTTTTGTGGTGCAATTCTTTTCATTTCCCATCAATACGGCTACAATTTGTTTCGGTTGGATTTTGACAACTTTTCCGTGCCCAAGTACCACCAGAGCAGGCAAACTTGAAAATCGGGTCCGAATGACTCGGTTTTGGCACCCAAAACATAGCCACCCTATTTGGGACACATTTCTTGTCATTTCTCATCGGTACGTGTTAAAATGGTCTCGGCCAAATTTTCACGACTTTTTCGGGCCCAGGCACCACTGAAGCAGGAAAAGTTGAAAACAGGGCCAGATGACTCGATTTAGCGCCCCAAACATACCACACTTTTTGGGGAGCAATTCTTATCGTTTCCAATCAGTTTGGCAAAAAAATGTTTCGATCGAATTTTCATGAGTTTTTCGGGCACGGGCACCACTGGCGTAGCCAAAGTTGAAAACTGGGCCCAGATGACTACGTTTGGCACACGAAACATAGCAACACGATTTGTGGTTCAATTTCTATTGCTTCCCGTCAGTATGGTTGAACAATAATTCGGTCGAATTTTGACGTCTTTTTTCGGGGCTCAGTACCACCGGAGCAGGGAAAACTGAAAATCCAGCCCGTATGACTCGGTTTTGCAACCAAAACATACCCACATTATTTGGGACACACTTCTTATCATTTCCAATCAGTACGGCAGAAAAATGTTTTGGTCGAATATTAACGACTTTTTCGAGCCCGGGAACCACCGGAGCATGCAAAGTTGAAAATCGGGCCCGTATGAATCGGTTTAGCGCCCGAAACATACCAACACTTTTTGGGGTGCAATTCTTTTCATTTCCCATCAATACGGCTAAAACTTGTTCGGTTGGATTTTGACAACTTTTCTGTGCCCAAGCACCACCGGAGCAGATAAAGTTGAAAATCGGGCCTGGATGACTCGGTTTTTGCACCCCAAACATATCCATCCTATTTGGAACGCATTTCTTGTCGTTTCTCATCTGTACGTGTTAAAATGGTCTCGGCCAAATTTTCACGACTTTTTCGGGTCCGGGCACCACCGGAGCAGGAAAAGTTGAAAATAGGGCCAGATGACTCAGGTTAGCGCCCCAAACATACCACACTTTTTGGGGTGCAATTCTTATCGTTTCTAATCAGTTTGCCAAAAAAATGTTTTCGATCGAATTTTAAGGAGTTTTCCGGGCACGGGCACCACTGGCGTAGCCAAAGTTGAAAACGGGCCTAGATGACTACGTTTTGCACCTGAAAATTACCAACACCGTTTGTGGTTCAATTTCTATCGTTTCCCGTCAGTACGGTTGAAAAATAATTCGGTCGAATTTTCACGACTTTTTCCGGGGCTCGGTACCACCGGAGCACGGAAAGTTGAAAATCAAGCCCGTATGACTCAGTTTTGCACCCAAAACATACCCACATTGTTCGGGACACACTTCTTATCATTACCGATCAGTACGGCATAATCCGTACAATAAAGCACCACAAAAATGTTTAGAATTTTTTGACAAGTTTGGATAGGTGAAATAGGAAAAAATGATTACCAAAATGCTAAAAAAATATAAAAAAAAAACAATAGTAAACGATGGAATTTGAGAAGAATTTTGGATTTCAAATGTCTATATTTTTTAGAAAAGTATTCCATGATTTTCCAAAATTCTTTGATAAAATCTCTAATCCATAAAATAAAAAAACATAAAAATTTCTAGAACTTTTTTATAGGTACAGATACCAAGATTAAAAATAAAATGTCAAAAATAATTAAGAAATAAAAAAACAAATAGTGTAAATCTCATAATTTTGAAAAAAAAAATATTTCACATATTAATATTTTTTTTAAAAGAAAGTTTAGAATTTTCCAGAAATCGTTAGTAAAATCTCTAACCCTTCCAATGAAACACTACAAAAAATTCCATAATTTTTGGACAAGTTTGGGTAGGTGAAACAGAAAACAAAATGCCAAAAAAGCTAAAAAGCTAAAAAAAAAATACTAAACGATAAAATTTTGTTGAAATTTTGGATTTTAAATATCTCAATTTTTTTTTTTTTTACAAAAAAACCATAGTTTTGCAGAATTTTTTGATAAAATCTCAGATCCATACAACAAAACAACACAAAAAATTTACAATTTTTTTGAAAACTATAGACAGGTAAAATAGAAAAAAAAAAGATGTCAAAAACACTAAAAAATTAAAAATGCAAATACTAAACGATGGAATTCTGAAAATGTTTTGTATTTAAAGTATCTCTATTTTTTTAATAAAAATTCAAGAATTTTCCAGAATTCTTTGATAAAATGTATAACCCGTACAATAAAGCACCACAAAAA
>Ga0099825_1005160_pt1 | contig 16893 bp, 7 predicted proteins | sample SiratroredBW_FD_76838 | JGI IMG/M metagenome (GOLD analysis project Ga0099825, IMG submission 76838) | Root nodule microbial communities of legume samples collected from California, USA - Siratro red BW | ecosystem: Host-associated > Plants > Roots > Nodule | place: USA: California | collected...
TTGGATCTCCAATAAAATTATGAATAATAGCAGTTACCAAGGTTTCTACCATTAATGGGATTTGAGTATTCTCTTCATTTTTAACACAAGTGGTTATATATAGTCTATTTTCAGGACTAAGATCATATATATATGGATGATATTATCTTGATAAAAAAAATTAGACGTATTAAGATTACACTTTTTCTTCATGCATCCCATGATTTTTAAAATAACCATTTAACCACATCCGTATTACTTGATTTTGAAATCTTATAGAACAAGTTTATCAAAATAAGATTTTTCGTTGAATTTCTGAACTAGGATTTTCATAACAAATTTGTTAAAATATGTGAAATGCATTTTAGAATGAGTTTTTTAAAATAAAATTTCTGAAACACATATAGCACCTTTCTGAACGAGCTTAAACATATGTTTTGGAACGAGCTTTCCAAAACAAAATTTCATAGAACATGTATAGAACCTTCGTGAATGAGCTTTTTGAAACATATGTTTTGAAACAACTTTCCAGAACAAGCTTAACTTTTAGAACATTTTTTTTTTCTAAAACAAGCTCTTTTTTCCTTCTTTTTTTTTTTGTAAAGAGTGTAATGAAGAGTGGAGATGCAGTGATCGTGATAACAGCAACAATAGTGGTGATATGGTACAGTAAGGAGGGCATTTTAGTCCTTTTCATTGATAATATGAGCATACGGCTAGTAATAATGGAGTTACAGGAAGTAAAAACCTCAAGATTTTTGTTCGTATGAAAGATGATGAATGTGTATTTCGTACTAACTTGGGCCAGATTGCGTTTTTTATCTTTGCACCCCCCTATGTTGGGTCGGGCGAAACATTCACATGCGTGTTGTGTAAGGAACATCCTCTCACACTAACTTAATATCCACATTGGAAAAAGGCTAAATTATTTTCATATCTGTCTTATATCTGATCAACAACTAATTCATATTCGATTTAAAATAAAGTAAAATAAATTATTAATTCAAAAAAATAAAAAAACGTTAAATGCACTTCTAATTTGTGTAAAATTTAATCATTTTGACTTTGATCTTTGTAGTTTTCTTTTTGTTTTTCATTCCTAACAGTTTAAAATCACTGTTTTTTTATATTTATAAATGCGTGAAGTTTGATTTTAATCTTTATAAAATATTTTTTATTGTTTTTCATCATTAAAAAATTTAAATCACTATTTTTAGTTTCTGATGTTTATTTTAAGAAATAACATTTATTTTATATATACTAGTGAAGAATAAAATCTTTGTATCTCCGTATATTTTAAGAGAAGAAATATCATTAATAATGATGGTTACATAAAAAAAATAATGAATTATTGCACTGTAGTTATTTTTAGTATTTAGATAATTTTTTTTATGTTTTTTATTTTAAAATATAATTAAAAAATATTAATATCAAATGCTTATTTTTTATATACTTTTGTTATAAATTTTTAATTTTAAAATATAATTGAAAACAAAATAATAATGTAAAGTATGTATATTAAAGAGAAAATGATTTTATATATATTACTATAGATTAGTATATTTTTTTGTGACATGTGCTAGCATATGCATTGGTGATTTAATTTTTTAATCTCGTATAAGTAGGTAGCTAACGCTATCTAATTTAGGGATTAAAAGTTGTCACAGAGAGACCAAAATAAAATCATACGACGCGAAATAAATTATCTTATTTTACAATGAACAAAAACATATTTAATCTGATGACAAAATAATGTATTTTTTAAAATTTAAATGTTGTAAATAAAATTAATTTTAATTTTAGATATAATAATTTATTTTATAAATTATACGTATATATTTTAATAAAGTAAAATTTATTACTTTTAAAATTACAATTATTATTTTGAAAAAACAGACTAACCCAAAAAAAATTATCTGACCATCACAATAAGACCTATTTTGTAAATCTTGTTCGAACGTTTTGTATCTTTTAAATTATTAATATTTTTATCTAAAATAATTACTTGGTCCGTGCATACCGACCTTCCTAGGAGGCTAATGAATTTAAACACACAGAAGGATTTTTTTTAAGTATAAGTAGTTTAAAGGATTGTAAATATTTTATTATTTAAGTTAAAATGTTAATTATTAAACTTTATTTGATAAAAACTATTATCCCATTAAAGTATTTTCTTATCTTCTTTCTAAATTTTGAATATTTTTTTCCTTATATAAGAGTTTATTTCAAATAAACAATATAATACTTTTGTTTGATCATAAATATTTTTTTAAGTCAATCTTTTTTCTATACTTTTTCATTCTCTAGTTGTTTAATGATAAGGTTACATATACAATACAATGTGTGTGTTATTTATTTAAGTGGTTAATGAAATATACCATCGATTCTGATATCACTTGTTGAGAAAATCCAGCAAGAAAAATATTGATGAGACAAATAAGAATGAAAATGGAGTCACACCATACAAGAAAATGACACCACATTCAATTCAAAACCTTCATACATTGAGTTTGTGACTCTTTTTTTTTATTTTTTATATGTTGCTCAACTTTCTCATTTATCCTCGTGAAACTTAGATTCACACTTTGATTCATAATAAAATCAAGTCATAATAATAACTACACCTCATTGAAAATGACCTCCCTCTAATGTATTTTTGAAACATGATGACAAAAACATTATTCATCTAAGTACTTAAATACGAGTGCAAGTAGTTTTCTAAAGAAGTGATCCATTATGTATTTATAAAAGTCGAAGAGGGGACAACTCAACTACTACAACATGTTCAATCTGTCAAACTCTTTAGATCTAACAATCACAAATTGAGATGTTCACATTCCTAACATAGTTATATTCAGTCATAATCATCACATTGTTGTTAAAAGGCACAAAGTGAATTTTTCACATGTCTTCAACATGTCACCTAGGTACAAAACAATAAATATGTGAATGATTACCTAAGTAATTTTAGTCATACACAAATAAAAATATTTGTTGTTGAGTGTTATTTGAAAAACAATAATGTATCAACGATGTGTTATAATTATTCAAATTAATGAACAAATTATTTTAAGAAGAAGTTGACATCAGTTTTTGGTCTATAGTATTTTATTTAAACATTTAAATTTTCATAATACAACAACTCATTGAGTCTGGAGTTTAGTTTACTATTAGATGCCAAGTTTAATAAAAATTAGCATATTTATTAGCTAAAATGATTGTAAATGACAAATAATTTCATATTTAAAACACTAATTACCTAACAAGGCTTATAAGACACTTAATCAAGGATATAGATAAACCTATTAAAATACTTTAAAGGATATCGTTTAGTAAAAAACTTGTTCAAAATACTATACAAACAATAAATATAAAGTATGAATTGTTTATTAATTATATTTATTACTATAAAAAAATCTAAAGTAAAGTGTTTAAATATTTGTAGCCTTCAAACAAGTGCTGAAAGAAAACATCTTACTCAAAGGAATATCAATGAACTTATGTTATAAAATTTAAAATATGTTCAAATTTATTTTTTAAAATATAAATAACTTAAATTATATCAAAAGCTAAAAATAAATACACACTAATTTAAAAAACAATGTACCAACTTGTCTAAAAACTCAATTTGGTATCTTGATTGTTATCACTACCGTCAACTACACAATAATTATTATCATTATCATGTTATTTGGTCAGTGTTAATTTTGTTTGTTTTTTCAACTAGTTTAGTTAATTTTTTTGTCAACTGGATAACATGATTGTTGTCTTACCTACTCGTCATTTGATTTATTTGTCTCCACATATTAATTCCTTTTATTATTATAATTGATGACATGAAAACCATAAGATGACATAAAAATCATTAAAATATGATAGCCAAAACATTACTCAAATATTTGTAATCAAATAAAAAAACCACTTATTATCTTACATTAACTATAACATAATTTTATATTAATAATAAAATATTGTATTGTAACACAGAGTGAAACGATCAACACTCAATTAAAAACTTTAAATATTCAATAAACAAAAATTTAATGAAAAATATTTAAATCTACTAATAACTTAAAAGTTAATTAAAACTATATATATATATATATATATCACATTTTTAAAACTAATTATTTATTTTACACTATATAATAACATCCCTAACCGGTAATCACGAATATGCTGAATTGGCAAGAATCCGACACAAGAGTTTAGTGATACGACGTGATTCCTTTTCTTAATCCCAAGTTGATCACTGCGTCCTTTTTCTTAAAACGAAATCAGTGGAAAAATTTCATTAAAAACTAATGCCAAAGCACGTGTTTCATCAAGATTCTGTCTGCCTTTTAAATTTATCAATCGAGGGAATCATGGTTGAGCTGTACGAACCTTTGCCACTCAGTCCAAAATCAACTGCAGAATCAAAATCATAATATTTTTTCCATTACAATTGAGTATTACGAGTCACTAAGAATTTTATAATGTGCCTCAATTATTAATTATCCAACACAATTATAACCATAAATTACACGTGCAGATGAAGAAGGTGGGTGGTGGAATCCCATTCTTCTTTCAGAAAAGAAGAAAATAATAATAAAAAAAAAAAACATAAGAACCATTCATATTTCATCACTCACTTCACTTAACCGCTTAGCTTTCTCTCATCCAAAAAAAGAAGGATAATAAGGAAAATGATGTCTTCTCTGATGAACCCTTCCTTCACCACTCTACCAAACCATTCGATTTCAATCCATAACAATAAAAACCGCTGCGCCTCCACGATAGTGTCATGCACCTCCTCCACATTCGATCCCTCCTCCCACCTCACCGCCAACAACAACAAGAAGCACTCCCCTCCTTCGCCTCCGCCGCCAAACATCAAGGATGAGGCGCGCCGCCACCGCGCCGCCGACGCGCACAACTTCACGGCGAAGTATGTTCCCTTCAACGCGGGCTTCGACTCGACGGAGTCCTACTCGCTCGACGAAATCGTGTACCGCAGCCGCTCCGGGGGGCTCCTGGACGTGCAGCACGACATGGAGGCGCTGAAGAGATTCGACGGCGCGTACTGGCGGACGCTCTTCGACTCGCGCGTGGGGAAGACGACGTGGCCGTACGGGTCAGGTGTGTGGAGCAAGAAGGAGTGGGTTCTACCGGAAATCGACCCCGACGACATCGTGAGCGCCTTCGAGGGCAACTCGAACCTCTTCTGGGCGGAGCGGTTCGGGAAGCAGTTCGTCGGAATGAACGATTTGTGGGTGAAGCACTGCGGAATCAGCCACACCGGAAGCTTCAAGGATCTCGGCATGACGGTGCTGGTCAGTCAGGTCAACCGTCTGCGCAAGATGAACCGGCCGGTGGTCGGCGTGGGATGCGCCTCCACCGGCGACACCTCGGCCGCGCTCTCGGCGTACTGCGCGGCGGCGGGAATCCCCTCCATCGTGTTCCTCCCGGCGAACAAGATCTCGACCGCGCAGCTAATCCAGCCGGTTTCGAATGGCGCTCTGGTGCTGAGCATTGACAGCGACTTCGACGGGTGCATGAAACTGATTCGCGAGATAACCGCGGAATTGCCGATTTATTTGGCGAATTCGTTGAACAGTCTGCGGCTGGAGGGGCAGAAGACGGCGGCGATTGAGATTCTGCAGCAGTTCAACTGGGAGGTTCCGGATTGGGTGATTGTTCCCGGGGGCAATCTGGGAAACATCTATGCGTTCTACAAGGGATTCAAGATGTGCAAGGAGTTGGGGCTTGTGGAGAAGGTTCCGAGGCTTGTGTGCGCTCAGGCGGCGAATGCGAACCCTTTGTATTTGTACTACAAGAATGGGTGGAATGAGTTTAAGGCTGTGAAGGCCAACACTACTTTTGCTTCTGCCATTCAGATTGGTGACCCTGTTTCCATTGACAGGGCCGTCCATGCTCTGAAGAATTCGGAGGGGATTGTGGAGGAGGCCACGGAGGAGGAGCTCATGGATGCCATGGCGCAGGCTGATTCTACTGGCATGTTTATATGTCCCCACACTGGGGTGGCTCTCACTGCTCTCATAAAGCTCAGGAATCGTGGGCTTATTGGAGCCGGGGAGAGGGTTGTGGTGGTGAGCACTGCGCATGGGTTGAAGTTTGCGCAGAGTAAGATTGATTATCACTCTGGGGCCATTCCTGGAATGGGGCGTTTTGCCAACCCTCCCGTTTCTGTTAAGGCGGATTTTGGCTCTGTCATGGATGTGCTCAAGGATTTCTTGCATGTTAAATCCCCCAACTATAACAAATCTTGACCCACTGCTGCTGCCAAGTAAGCTGTTTTAGCATGTTTCTGTTCTTCTCTTTTCATCGTTGTTCAATTTCTAAGATTAAGATTTCGTTCGAGTATATTCCAATGCTTTCATTCATCAGTATGCTTCTGATGGTCTCACACATTGCATATTTGTATGCACAGTGAAGACTCGGGGCAAGTGAACAACACCAAAAATAGTACTCTCCTCTGTGTATAGTAGCAGTTGCTGGTTACTTTTACAAGAGACTTTTGATGTTTATTTCAAGTGTAATCACATCAAACAAATCCTGAGTTAAGCTATCGATAGTAGCTTAGCTATTGAGTTTTAGATTTTGTACAATGGATTTTGCCTTCATATGTATGGATAGGTTTTTTTTTTTCGCAGAAAAAATATCCACTGAAAAGCCTGATTCCTTTTCCTCTTTAGCCCACGCACCATCATGCTGCAATGCTAATATTGGTATCTTTTTATTTGCCAAAAAACTAGATTATTTTACTGTCAAATTACGTCCTTAATAATAATACATTTGACTAAAAAACGAAAATGAAAGATCGCGGAAGATTTCATGTTTGGGTTATTTCTGGCTACCAACTATTCATTTAAATTTAATCGTTTGATTAGGTTGAATTTAGACCACTTTTCGACTTAACTTCTTTTTATAAGTAGTAGTTATCCGTGACCAATTTTGTAATGATGACGCAAACAACGTACATCTTCTCATCCTGACAATCAGCAGGAGGTTTGCTCCCATACGGCTTTACAATCACTACCAAAATAGATAAGTATTGATCCTCTAGCATAACTTGTACCAAAAATTAAGTACTGCCACATTTAAATAATTTGCTGCCGGCTCACAATCTTGCTGTCATTGAGCGTAAAAATTGGTGAAAAAGAAAACGAATCCACGTGACTTGTGAGAATGAATTTCTTTAACTTTCTAAGTTCCCATCGTTTAATTCAAACAATTTTATTGTCTAATTCAAACAAAACATATGGGGCGACGTCAAAGCATAATCTCCCAAGTCAAGCATTATAGATGCAAGATTTGTTTTTGTCTAGATAAAAATGAATTTTATTTTAGTATTACGCTAAATTAATCTCTAACTTCGGAAGCGACCTAGTATATTTTATCCATCTAGGAATATCCAAGTTTAACTAAAAAATAAAGAAGGATATCTTGCTCCATATGATACCACCCTTCGGACCGGTTTTGTTTCAAGAGGAACTAGGTCGGAACATGCAGGATCACATCTATTTTTGCTTGTTATGGAACAAGCAACAAATATTAAGACGGGAAACAAAACATGAAAAAAAGGATAGCGCATGTACAACCATGCATTTCCTATAATTGAAAATCAATTTGATGACAAAGCAGCAATGAGATAACAAGCTTCCACAAAAGAGTACAAATACAGCGCGCAATATCTAAATCAGGAATAATCATACAGTGAAATGCTCTTGTCATCAGATACACTAGCAAGACGACCACCTCGCGCATCACTCCCTCCAAGTGGTCTAAAAGCCACTCCCCATACCTGGTCTGTATGGTTGCTCATCGTCTGCACAGATGCCCTCATGCTAAGATCCCACAGCCTTACAGATCTATCACTTGAACCTGAGGCAATGGCCGCCCCATCTGGGCTCACATCCACACACAATACCCAACTAGCGTGACCTGACATGGTCCCAATTAAAGCTTTCCCCTCAGCATCATACATGTGGATGTTACCATCGTCCGAAGCTGTAAACAGTACCCTTGAATCATAAGGAGAATAAACAAGAGACCGCACAGCCATGAAGTGACCTTCAAGGTGATGTAAAAATTTGGCACGTGGAACATCAAAAACAGAAATGGTGCCATCCATTGAACCACAAGCAAGTCGTTTCCCATCAGGACTCCATGCAACCGACAGCACAAATTTCTTGCTGCCACTCTTGTCTGTGGGCTTGGGTCCTTCTGGACGGGGAATTGATAAGGTGGCAACAAGTTCCCATGTAGAAGTGTCCCAAAGCTTGACTGATGCACTACCCCCACCAGCAACCGCTAGAATGGCACCCTGAAGGTAGGGAACTATGGATGATTAAATAATTAAGACTTGGGATGAAATGCCCATTTCCGTTACTTACATATCACTAGGCAATAAATGGTTTCTTGCAAATTCCAAATTCATAGTGGAATGATTACAATTTCCATAGAAGGGGAAGGGTACATACTACAGAGAATCTTAGTAGTGCTGACCAAAAAATTAAAAAACAAAACAGAGAATCTTAGTGGTTTGAAGAGTATAAATTGGGGAGTTGATGTCCCTTTATGCAATACTGGACTATTTGGTGATTGAGATTTCAAGCTTATAATAATTTCATACATCGTTCAAGAATGTTGACCAAAACTAGGTGGATTGTTTTTCTCATAAATGTTTCACATAAAACTCCTGGAGTTTCTCACCTCATTTTAACTTTAATGACTAACAAATGACCCTAAGCAGACAGTATACATCGAAAAACATTTACCGTGACTGCAAATCAAACATACGCAAACTTCAAAATAATCAAGATCGTCCATCTGACAAAAACTTCGTAACATTGAACATGATAGTAGTCTTACATGAAAAAGAAAAAGCAAGAGAAATGAAGATATAATGATATAACTATAGACGCATGCAGTTAGTACAATTATAAGTTGATGAATAAAATCATGTCAAGTAGAAATTAAGTATGCAAAAATTGCCAATGCACTCGTCTAGTGCCAACTAAAATAATACGAGTCCATTTCAACACGTATAACGATTGGGAAACCTAGCTCACATGGTAGTTGAATCCAGATATAGTATCGGAATGGCTATTTTTTTCAATAGTAAATTGTTAACATTAAAAAACATATATACTTGAATATAAGACATACAAACATGCAAAGATGCAAAGATACAATTAATGACAGTCACATAATAAAAGAGTGGTTGTACGTGCATTTATGCTGTGTACAATTTCAGAAACACAACCTCCAAAAAAACACTGTAGTTGTTGCATAAAATTCTTGTAACAATGGATATGTGCTACTAAACAAATTTTGAATTATAGTCATCCAAAAAATAAGTGTTGTTGCCGCTACTGCATAATTTAAGGGACCATCAACATTTATAGTTTATTAAGTAGACATGAGGAAAAGACAGGGATGAGTGAGTGACGGGTGTAGGTGGAGAAGCGAGATTATGGCTGAGTGAGGTGAGGAGCAGGCAAAATAATAAGTGTGGCATGCCCAGAGGAAAAAGAATGACCATTTTGCCTCTCTATCTCTGCTCAGATTCACGCAAAGAAATCCAGTAGATTGATTCATGGGATTCTGATTGCGACTAGAACAATACAGGATCTATTCAGGAGCGGGAAAAGTTGTTGCAGGAATTCATTTTACGGGGATAGGGAATTGCATCATATTATACGATATCACAAGAAAACGAGAAAGCACAAGAGAGCCAAAAGTCATTATTAAATAAAACTAATATAACATGAAGAGTTTTCATTGGAAGTGAAATTTTTCTACTTCAGCCAGCAACTTTTTCGAATATAATCATATAAACTTCTTTGTACCAAATAGCTCTTGCAAAAAAATTAATGAAACATGCATTCACTTAAGGGGAAGTTTCTACTTGTTTTGGGCCATTCCCACAAAATTTCTTAAAAAGTGGCAGGGTAGGATAAAAATCTTTTCTCCAAAAAGCCTGTTTTGCCATTTTTTGTATAAATTTCTTTGAACTAAATATCTCTTATGCAAGACAAATTAACATAACACAAGCAATTTCCACGTGTTTTAATGAAACACGTATTCACCTAGGGGAAGTTTCTACTTGTTTTGGGCCATTCCCACAAAATATCTAAAACTGTGGCAGGGTAGGATAAAAGCCTTCTATAAAAAAAAACCTGTTTTGTCATTTTTTTCCTATAAATTTCTTGGCACTAAATAGCTCTTATGCAAGACAAATTAACATAACACAAGCAAGTTCCACTTATTCTAGACTCACTGATCCCATTCTCACAGAATATCTTAAAAAGTGGAAGTGTAGGATGCAAAACCTTCTCTCCAAAAAAACAGTTTTGTTGCTTTTAGTGTAAATTTTGCACTAAATAGCTCTTATGCAAGGAAAATTAATATAACACGGGCAGTTTCTACTTGTTTTTTTTAGATTTAATAAGCCCATCCCAACAAAATATCTTAAAAAAGTGGCTGGTTAGGAAAGAAAACCATGTCTCCAGAAAACTATATTCATTTGCATAAGAATGCAAAACGTTGATTAAGAACAGTCCACCACATCTTGATCATAAGTTTCAACAATCATCATTAACAATCATGTATAAGTCAATACGAGAATCATTTAGAATGTAAATATAATTCGAGCCCAGACCTAACATACAGATTTATTTTACTTAGGGTTCACGAAGAACGTGCCATCAGAATTAAAACAATGATTAATCACAAGCATTCCCAGTTCTCCAGATATTTTATCAGAACTAATCAAGAGTCTCATGAAAGACAAACCAGTATAGCATTTTCACACACAACAGGTTCCCTTCTCGGTTGATGAATTTTCAGTTGTTCAGTGTTTTAGGTTTTCGCACGAGCACAGACCAAGAACGAGGGGTTAAGCGTAACGAATAAGGCACGAGCTAGTTTGAGACAATTGCATAAGGTAAAGAGAGGGAAAATGATATATACCTTGGGATCGAAGCGCATTTGCCAGACTTCGGAGGGAGGGGCCTCGAGAGTGGCGACGGTTGCGTTGGAATCGACATCGAAGACGCGGACGAAGCTGTCGAGGGAAGAGGAGGCGGCGATGGAGCCTAGGGGGTGGGCAGCAACGGAGGCGACGCCGAGGCAGTGGCCGGTGTTGGTGCGGTCCAAAAGGAGTTCGTCGGAGCGCCAGAGCCTGACGGTCTCGTCGAGGGAACCGGTTAGGAGGAGCGGTGGGCGGTTGGCGGTGGCGGGTACCCATGTGACCGCCCACACTGAATCATCGTGCGCGTTCTCCACCGATTTGATTCCACCCAACTTCATCTTAATTTTCTTCTATACTCAACTAAACTCGATTCTACTCTCTGCTCTGCTATTTTTCTGTTACGCTTATGCTTCGCTCTTCTCTCACTTCACTTCTGCTATGGACTTTACTTCAACTCTGGTTGACTCCCATGGGCCTTCTCTTGTAGGTCATGGGCCCAATTTCATTACACTGCTTCTTCCTGCACCTCCACAGATTCTTCCTCCACCTCCATTAAATATTATATTTCTAAAAGACCCACGTGGAAAAGACTTAATCTTATATTTATAATTGTCCGAATATGTGTTATTTATGTTTGAGACTACATAACTTTGGGAGTTAGTTAGAAGCTAATTGACTATGAAGGTTAATGGTTTAGTCTTACACACACTGTCTACATTATACATGATGATAATACATCATACTGTATGAAGAAACACATTTTTCCTCTCCTTTCTCTTTCTCTCTTTTTCTCTAACCTTCCTATAAGCATCCTGGGTCAGATTAGTGTTAGTCTTTGAGAATTTTTTGTGACTATTTTAAGTCTAATTAATTATCAAACAACAGAAAACAAAATATAAATATGAATTTTAATTTCAAACTATTATTTAATTCTTTTAAGTTTTTTCTACTTGCTATTCAATTTTAAAAAAGTTCATTTTAATTTTATATGATTAAGAATAATAAATATAATTTTTTACATTTTTTATTTGTTTTTCTAAATTTAATAAAAAAATTAAACAAAACCAATTAATATTTATTTGCATGAAATTGTTTTTATTTTACTATTTAATTTTTTTATTTAATTCATTATTTAAAAATAATAAAACTAAAAAAAGTATATTTTTCTGTTATTTATTTAATTTTTTTGTTAATAATTTTTAATACCCTTAGTTTTTAATTTTTCAAAAAAAGAAAATTATGTAGGAATTTAATTTTCGAAAAAGTAAATTCTAATTTATGTTTCAACGCTGATCGTGGACACAAGTTTGGTAAATAAAGTTGGCTTGAATTTATTTTAGATTTTCTTTTAAAAAAGGGTTTAAAAAATCTTATAAATAAGAGATAATCAAGATTTTTGTTCGGAAGTATACAATTCATCTGTTTTCCAATTTCTAATATGGAAGGTGGTGAATAAAATAATGAACATAAATTATTTGGAAGTAGGGGCGCAGAAAAAGGGTACATTTATAATTGGAGCGAAAAGGAAAACCCTAGCCTGTTCTTAAACCCCAGAAGTTGCAGAACAGAACCAACATCCTCGCCTGTTCTTGGTACCAACCAACGTAACCTCAAAGTTAAATCTCAGACATGGTTTGGTTTCAATGCGAAGATTGTGGAGACAACCTCAAAAAGCCCAAGTTGTCGAGTCACTTTCGGACTTGCTCTGCTTACAAAGTTCTCATTCAATACCACTTTTCATAAATTCTCCTTCACAATGTGTTTCGATTTGTAATGCTCATTTTTTGTTCTGTTGAATTTGTTTTTGTGTTATGCAGTTGTCGTGCATTGACTGTGGGGAAATATTTGGGCGTGACACTGTTCAGGATCACACACAGTGCATTACAGAAGCTGTGAGTCTCTCATTTGTTTTCACTTTCCCCTTAATGGATCGTCCCCGTGTCTCGTTTTTGTATAATATGATTTGTGAATGATGCATGAGTCATGTGCGTACTTTTTTATTTTCAATCAGTAAACGGTTTTTTGTTGTTGTTTAGCTTCGCCTCTTTAGTGCTGGGTATTTTTAGGTGATTTGATCTGGCAAGAGAAGGTTCTTGAAAGTTTCTACTCACTGTTGATTTTCAATAATTTCTATCTGTGGTTGTTGTTATTGTCTCGGAATTCAGAATTTTAATCTAAAGGAAGGGGAACGTTTTATGCACTTTCCTTCCGAGGAGTCAAATTTGTATTCATGTTGTTTAGATTTTTTGGTAGCATATGGATTTTCATTTAAGTCTTGAAAATATACATCTTATTTTCTATACACCTTCTACTTTTATTTTGATTTCCAGGAAAAGTATGGTCCAAAAGGCCAAGGCAAAACTTTGAGTGCTGCAACTACCACGCCTAACAAGGATAACAAACAAAGTCCTGAAGTTGATATTAATGTGGGGTTATCTGAGCGGCCTCCTTGGTTCTGTAGGTATGTAATCTAATGGGTTCCTAGTACTATGGTAGTAGTCAGTCTATTTACATTACAGAGTCAATGTCAATCTAGATTCTGCATTATATGTTTATAAAGTTATGAGATTCAGACTTCTCTGTTCTTACGCCTTGCGTTCGAGTTTCTGTATCATGTCTTACGGGTTTCCTAGATCATGAAGGTTGTAGTTTATCTTTTTTGATCTCTATGTAGTGTAAATAATGTGTGTGAAAGGGCATTGGATTGAATGTGCGTGATGTGCCTTTTATTACTGAAGTATACAAGGATAAGGATGACAATGAGTAGGGTACTACAATACCCAAGTCCCTACTTGTGCAGGTAGCAACTTCAATAACTATATCCTTTTCTATTGGGATTTTGTATACCCTTTCCAATCCAATACACGTATCTTTGGTTAACTTGAATCCTTGAATGTTTTTATTTGACAGACTAATCAAACATATCTATCCTAGTACTAACATTGATGACGAGAAATCAATATGAAAGAGTATTAACCAAGAGTTAAGTACATAGCTCAATTAAAAGACAAATTCATTCATAATTTTAAAACATGTCAAATGAAATTATTTGTTAAAAAGTCTAATGCCTCCATATCCTACTTTCAAGATATTGCAGATATATTATGTGGGTATGGGCAGGGTTGAGTTTTAAAATACATGCAGACAATTTTGCAGGTTTATCCATATCATATATATTGTGGGTAATGCTTGTAGATACCTATTGAGTCTGAATCCAATTGTCATTCTTATGCAAGAGGGAGAGTTCAGTGCATAAGTTTAATGTAGGATTATAATCCTATCTAATAAGATATCTTCAGGGATAATGATATTAGTGTTGATTGACTTCTAGCCTGCAAGGCAAGTCTGTGTTGATATAAATCTTGTGAAAATGTATGCTAGTAAAGTTCTGAACATCTTTGTTCTTTTAGTTGGTGTTGTCTACCTCATGTGAATATGCTGCACTGCCTGCACATTGTTCACTCCCCCTTCCCTTCTTTTAAATGTGTATGTTAGAATCTTGTAGATACGATAGAATCCTATAGATATAGTAATTGATGATATTGGGATCAATTATATTGATTCTATATTTATGTTATTAGCTTAAAATAGGGTAACGGAATATTTTGTAACCATGTTCTCGCCCCTATAGACTGAATAGTTTTGTTGTGGTCTAAATAAACCTGAAATTCATCGTATGCTTTCTCGGTTTCTCCATTCTCAATAGTGTAGATTGTGAACTTAAAAAAGTAGAGTCAACTGCCAAAAATGGCTTATTATCTGAGAGTCTGAGCCATTCTTTATAAAACTATATTATAGTAATGAATTGTGGCTGGCTGTTGTGTCGAGAATCTTTAAGAAAGAATTTTTCTTATATTCTACATCACCCGTATGGTTTTGTCTCATATATTATGCTCTACTAATTTGTGGCTCTGCAGTCTTTGCAACACAAAAGCTACAAGTAAGCAAACACTTCTTCTCCATGCTGATGGAAAGAAGCACAGGGCAAAGGCGAGAGCATTCCATGCTTCAAAACAGCAACCAATCCAGGAAGATAAACATGCTACTGATGATGCTAAGGCTGTTGTGGAGACTGGTCCTAATGATGAGGTGAGAGATGACAAAAATGTCGAGCTGCCAAAATTGCAAAACTCTTCTACACAAAATGACTCAAAGCCAGGGAATGAAATTTCGTCAGCAAAGAAAAAGAGGAAACTTGAAGCATTGGAGGATGACCTTGTTAAAAAAAGCAGGAATAACTCTTCAGTTGACATGGGAAATGGAGAAGTAATTCAGGGTGAAAAAGCAACAGGAGACAGCAATTTGAAGAAAGAATGGACATTAAAACCTCACCGTACAAGTGCTGTAAAGAACAAAATAAAATGGAAGAAATTTATCAAATCAGCCTTGAAATCTGTACGTGTTTTGAATTTCAAAATGGCATCCTTCCTTGTTTTGTGCTTGATTTATGTGAGGTTATACTGATGCTATTTGTATACTGTGAGCATAAGATGGATAAAATCAATGAGATTTTAAGACGGATTTAATTAGAGCTGCTATGGCATTGCCATCTATAATGATTTTTGCTCAAAATTTGTATTTTTGAATATTGGTATATACGTCTAATTTCCGTAATGCACTTAAATGTGCTTATTTTTGTTTGTGGCAGCATCCTGATGGAATTTTGAAGATGAAGAAACTTAGAAAATTTGTCCTCAAAGCAGTCCAGGAATCTGGCATTGCAGTGGATGAAACTGAATTGAGTGAGGCGCTTGAGCAGAAGGTAAGCCGATCTAATTGGTTGTGTTTTGGTGAACTAATCCTTTAAAAATAATAAATATTGGTTTCTAATGAAAAAAATTGTGTGAACAGATCAATTCCAGCTCCAGATTTGCAGTCGAGAACAAGTATGTGCGATTGATGGCTAAAGATTGACCATTGACCACTCTAGTTAGGGTTCCTGTGACTAGGAGTCCTGCAATTTTTCGTAATTCTCTTGCTGCTTGGTAGACATTCATTCATCAAAAGATCTTCATGCAGAAAAATTTTGTGAACGAATACATTGTTGTTGCTTTACGCAAATATTCAATTATTACCTTGTAGAAAATCCAAAGAAAATATCAGGGCTGAGAGATTTTTTTGGTTTGTTGAATTGCAATCAATTAGTTGTGGAATCAAGTTTTACTATTCTATATGTACTCTTTAATTGAAGGAAGCAAGTTTAATTTAAATTAAGTGTGTTTATTCTTGTAGACTACGAATGTTCGGTACCTAGATCTTGCTTGGTTTGAGAACTTGATTTACACTGTATATCTTGTATATATTTTTACGACGGAACATGCTTTATTTTTGAATTTTAAAAATTTGTACATGTTTTTTCTTACTTTTAAGAACAAATACGCATAACATTCTTGAAAATAAGGAAGCAAGAGTTGTGAGAGGTGGTCTTATATTTAAAATAAGTAGAACCTAAATGTAGTAAAATAATAATATTTAGTATTGCTCTTTTGCCAGCATCTATTAAGATCAAAAGTTTGATGTACAAATAATTCGTAATTAGTTCTTAAGAATGGCAACTTCACCACCTTCCCACCGAATGAAATGGCATGCTGATTTCTTGTTAGTGGTTTTGAAGCTACCTAACACTCTTTATTGTCAAAATTGCACTTGATCTTGTTAACTGGAGATTCCGGATTTTATTTTCCTAATAAGCAGTCACTAATTTTAACCTATTTAATATGTATAAAAATGAATGTAAATTTTTAAACGGGAGGATGTATTTCCATTTTTTATTTTTGCTTAATTTAAAAGAAATATATATATATATATATATATATATATATATATATATATTTTTTTTTTTTTTTTTTTGAGATACTCAGCAAAGAAAATATATATTTCTATAAAAGAAGTTTCTATGTTTTTGTTTTTAGTATGACAGTAAACTCTAAAAA
>Ga0099825_1005162_pt1 | contig 16890 bp, 8 predicted proteins | sample SiratroredBW_FD_76838 | JGI IMG/M metagenome (GOLD analysis project Ga0099825, IMG submission 76838) | Root nodule microbial communities of legume samples collected from California, USA - Siratro red BW | ecosystem: Host-associated > Plants > Roots > Nodule | place: USA: California | collected...
CAAGGATGCTTCAAAGATTCACGTTCTTGGAGGTTTCTTGATTTGAAAAGCTTTGTCAAAATGATGATCGCACAAAAGGGGCAATATCTCTCTTAGAAAATCTCAAGGAATGCTTTTCGAAAGCTTTTGTTTTGATAATTCTGAAAGTGATGATTCTCATTCCTTTAAATACCCAAAATCAGTTTTTAAAAACTGCTTAGCTGTCAAAATTCAATTAATTAAACAAACCATTCAGTCGATTGAATTTGACCGTTAGTTTGACCCAGTCAAAGTTTTCAGTTATAACAACCATAACTGTATTTCAGTTGTAACAGAAATAACTGTCACATTCAATCGATTGAAAAACCTTTTTTCAGCAAAAATATTTTGGGTTATTTTTATTAAAAACAGTTTTAATAAAAATATTTGTGAATCTTTTTAGCACCTCAGAAGTGATGAATCATACCACTAGTGATTAAGGACTAAGCCAATCACCAACACACAAATCCAACTAAGGACCAAGACCTAATCACCCAACTATCTTCATGTTGGCACAAAGTCTTCACTTGAACAATTCTGGTCCAAGTTGATTCCAACAGATTCTTCATGAGGCAGTCTTCATCAGCTTCACATGCTAAGCCTTGGTACTCACAATATCGACTTTATCAAATCACTTGCTTAGCCTTGGTGCTAACACAGTCAGGAATTTGATCATTAAGAAATCAAATTTAAACCTAATCTTTTAATATATTTTTTAAAAATTAAGAAAATAAGAGAATAGAGACAAAAGAGATTATTTCAAGTAAAGAATTCATTTCATTGAAGTCTAATTCTCAACATAAATCCTAAACAATAAATATATCTAATTAAAGTAGAAATGAATAAATTTATTTGAGTAATTTTTAAAATTGATTTATTTTGAGAAAAAAATAAAATCCTATCTATTTAGTCTATTTTTTATGTTAATACAAAATATTTATAATCGAATAATTCATTAAAATTATAAAACAATGTACATCCAAAATAATGATAACAATAAATTTTTTATTATTATATTTACATAATAGAAGTATATGTAATTTTTTATGGTGATCTTATTATAAGAATAAAAAAATTTACATTATTAAATAATTTTATAGATAACAAATAAAAAAAGGGCATATGATGATTCCATACATGTGCTTACATGTGTTAAAAAAATGAAAGAAAAATGCGTTTCGAAAGGAAATTATTTACTTAATTTTCCAATTTAGTTAGGACGTATTAGGAGACAATCATGTGAAGGAGGAGGCAGGAAGGAAGTGTTGAGGGAGGAGAGAGACATAGGCGCAGGCAGAGCTGCAATTACCAGAGCGGAAGCGCGAAACGGTCCTCCCCGGCTTTCCTTTATTTTCTTCTGATATAATTTTAGTCCATCCCAGTCGCACGATTAAAGCGAGGTTGACATTGAATTTAAATTTGGAAAAGCGAACTTATGCCACTGTACATTTACAGATCTTGTAGTAGTGTATTTCCTCAGATCTAGTGTCCGTTAAGCGGTTACCATTTCACCACTCAATACTCTTCTCTTTCTCGTATATACATAGAAATTGTATTGATCGGAATTGCTTTTGGTGCCCTCTGAAATAGAAGATGGAAAGCGAAAAGAAATCGTCATCGATATCTGATGTGGGAGCATGGGCTATGAACGTTGTCAGCTCCGTTGGGATTATTATGGCCAACAAACAGCTTATGTCCAACAATGGCTATGCTTTCAGCTTTGGTCAGCCTTTCTCTTAACTATTATTTCTCCATGTTTGGATCTGAGACTGAGACTAATAGATCTCTAACTTCCATGTCATTTGTTATCTCTTGTATGTTCTGTTTCCCCTTACTACGATACGCCCATTTTTATGGTTCTGTATCTCCTCTGTCGGTCACGATCCAAATATCCATTTTCTGATTATTTTGTTTTTTGAAATATTTCCCAATTTAGAAAAACTAGTTGATACTTGATACTGACTGTTGTTTAATTTATTGGAGCTTCAAATTATTCTTGTTAGTTTTATCGTTAATAGTAATATGGGAGATTACTGACATGACTATTAAACTCTATAAGTATTATGTGCAAACTTTTAATATTATTGCATACAGAAGTTTCTGCTCGTGACTTGTTGAGATCCTGTCCTCTAATCTACTCTTTTCTTAAATTTTTTCAGCCAGTTCGTTAACTGGGTTCCACTTTGCCGTAACTGCTCTCGTCGGTCTCGTGTCAAATGCTACTGGTTACTCAGCGTCAAAGCATGTTCCTATGTGGGAGCTCATTTGGTTCTCTCTGGTTGCGAATATGTCTATCACGGGGATGAACTTTAGCCTCATGCTCAACTCCGTTGGATTCTACCAAGTATGGTTTTATGACGAACTTTACTGTGAATAGGGATATCATATATCATGTTCATGGCTTGGACAGTAGAACTTATATTTTCTTTATTGACAACAATTTCATCCAATAGTCATTTTAGGATCCTCATCCTTCTTCCCTGCTTCCTTGTTAACATAAACAATGCATTCATAAAACTCAGACCATCATGCATCATAGTCATTCCTTTTTGCCAAGCATGCACCAGGGCAATTATTTGAAGCCTTTCATTCTAGAAGGTGTAATGTCTAATCTATGGTTCAGTCAGATGTTCGCAATGGTGAATTGAATATGTGCAATATATGTAAGTTGTTGCATTGTGAAATTAAGGAGCTTTTGATGAGTAAAATGGAAAACTAAATACAACTACAAACTTTGGGTTAATTAATCCATTTTAAAAACCGGCCTAAAGAATCTGATGCTGTGAATTGAAGCATATAATTGCTAGTAGAGTTATGTTTTGAATTTTGAATGCCGACACGGTTAATTGAAAAGTTATAATGATTTAGCTGATGGTCGTTGGTTTTACATATTTATGATTTAACTAACTGCAGCTGTGAGTAGTAATGTGAACCCTAGAAGTATTAGTATATAAAGAGATACTTACTGTTACATGTAGTAATGAAAGTTTGGCAAGGCAGAAGTTATGATGGCCTGAACATATTTTAGTCTTTAAGTGCTCTTTTAGACGTAGACCTGTTGTGTTTATGTATTCCTGGAATCTGCAAAGAAGAGATGGGACAATTAACTACCAGGCTCCACTCCAATGTCTAAGTTTACATCGAGAATAATAAAGATAATTCTAGGAAGAGGAGTGAATAAATGAAGCTTTCATTGGAACAGCCTATGATATAAAGCTGTTATCTACGGTATTTGTTACAGTATGGTGTCAGGTCGATTATTTATTTTAGGATGCGAGGGAAAGGGAGGCTAAGATATGCAACTTTTTTTATGAGCTTATTTAGATTTTTATTTTAAAATTCTTCTCTCCACCTTGTTTTTTTATAAAAAAAATAAACTCCTTAATATTTTAAGAGCTTTTCTCTGTATATTTGATCCAACTTAACTTTTAAAGGGAAAGAAAAAAGTAGAAAAAGTTTGGCTAGGTACCTTAGATTGTACTTACTTGTCATTTTAGAGAAGCAAGTTTGAGTTACTATGATGACATCTCAATTCTTGTACATTAGGAGGTGCTGTGTCGTGTTGTTTTTCGACTCATTTACCCATATTCTCATGACTCACCTTTGATGTATCATAAATCATAGCCACCTTGTCATTCTCATGTTTTCACTTTGAATTTTCACTACTGCCTTTTAGTTGTTAATTTTCTTGTGTTATGTGTGGTCACAGATATCAAAACTGAGCATGATTCCTGTGGTTTGCGTGATGGAATGGATACTTCACAATAAGCACTACTCAAGGGAAGTGAAAATGTCAGTGGTGGTTGTGGTTATTGGTGTTGGTGTTTGCACTGTAACTGACGTAAAAGTTAATTTGAAAGGTTTCTTGTGTGCCTGTTTAGCAGTTCTGTCAACATCTTTACAGCAAATTGTGAGTATTATTCAATATTTCTTCTTTAATATGCTGGCCATATAAAATTGAGTGCTATTTCTGTTGTGATTTCCTTCTCAACCGTCATTTTATTTATATGAACTGGTGCAATTTTGGGTCATCTCTGGACAGAACTTCATTAGATTTAAGTGATAAGTTTCTTAATATGATTTAACTTGAAATGGTAATAAAAAATTTATTTGTGTTTAATTTCTTAGTATGAACAAAACAAGGACAAGATTCTCTAGGAAGCTTACTACTGAACTCAAATTTAATCCTAATGGATTATATAAGTGAGAGTCTGAGAGAAACTTTAAGTTGTAATCTCTGGTTATAGTGAATTCTGTTGTGGATGTAAATTGAAATTTGTTAATACTTCAATTGAACCACATTACTTCTGTGTGTGATTCTTTCTTGTTCTTCTCTTGTTTATCTTTTACATGTTTCATTTGCGGATTCTCTGTTATCTTCCTATTTGTGTGGTAGACACTGCTGCAGTAAATTTGATTTGAGTTATTCCACAACACTCACAATATCTTATATTCCAAAGTAAAGTTAAATATGTAACTGATGGCTATTTATAGCCTTTGAGTTCGAATTTGCTATGCCTAATGACACTCAAACGTGTTTCTAATTACATGGAAATGAGGGATCTAAAACCAACTCATGCATAGCTGAAATTTTGAAAACAAAAGGAGGGAAATTTTGAAATTAAAAAAAAAAAAAAAATGAAACAGGAATTTTCGTATTGACCAAATTAAGGAGTCACACTTCTCTTGCTTAGTCATGCTTCTCACACTCCTTTGGTCATGTTTGTTACCCTTATTTTGATTATAGTCGGCTGAGATTCTCATCTTAGAATTGGGCTCCAATTTGAGCTTGATCTTGATGTTTCCTTCTTACACTTTTTATTTTAATCTTGACCATCTTTCTTTTATTTTCTTGGGCTTTGAGATGTTATTTATACTATTTATACTATTTATACCTCTGCAATTAAGAAATAAAATCCTACATTTAACAAGTTCAAGAAATACACAAGAGAGAGAGAATATTTTTGTTAGCGAAAATAACTTGTCTAGTCATGTTTCTTATTATTCTTCTAGAGATAGTTTGTTCTTGCTCATTTTCTTCTTGTCCATTCATGAACTCATCATTAAGTGTCATGACTAAGCGCGGTTCTGCCCTTCTAATGGCCTGTCTCTCACCTGTAAATGGTCAAGTATTAGATCAGATTAGTTTTATAGTTAAATGATGAGTACGACCGAAGACAACGCTATTTGTGCTACTAAAGTTACTTGTGGTAGATGCTATTATTTATGCGTGATGTTTGTGGAATTTATTCATTTTTATAACTGATTCTTTTTTTTCACCTTTTCTGTAACAGTCAATAGGCTCTCTTCAAAAGAAATATTCAATTGGATCTTTTGAATTGCTAAGTAAAACTGCTCCCATTCAAGCGCTTTTTCTTCTTATTCTTGGTCCATTTGTTGATTACTACCTTAGTGGCAAATTGATAACCAACTATAAGGTGTCTTCTGGTGCCATTGTAAGTTCCTTTTCCCCTATTGACACTAATCTGTCATATATATTTATCTTCAAATATACAAATACTGTTGGATTATTCTTTTAAATTTTTTCTTTAACTTCTGCAGTTATGCATTATTCTTTCATGCTCGCTAGCTGTATTTTGCAATGTGAGCCAATACCTATGCATTGGACGCTTTTCAGCCGTTTCCTTCCAGGTTTTAGGCCACATGAAAACAGTATGCGTTCTGACGTTGGGATGGCTGCTATTTGATTCGGAGCTAACTTTCAAGAATATCATGGGAATGATTATCGCAGTTCTTGGTATGGTAATATATAGTTGGGCCGTAGAGGCTGAAAAGCAGTCAAATTCAAAGACATTACCTCACCACGCCAAAAACAGCATGACGGAAGAAGAAATTAGACTATTGAAGGATGGATTAGAAAAGATTCCTCTGAAAGATGTTGAACTTGGTGAGGCTGAAGGATAGATTGACTTAAATTTGGTGGTGAATTGATGATAAATGATGCAGCCAATTATATTGTGTATTGCTTTAATCTGCTTTGTGCCTTTTTTTCTAGTCCACATAGTAGTAAAACTTCGTTTCTATTTGCTTACACTGGCATGTTTTAGATGTTATGTTCCCATTCATCAGTTTCTTTATTAGTTTTATTTGTTACTTTGTTATGTTGAGGTTATTTATTTGATGTGCCAAGAAATTGCTAGATGAACAATATGATGGCACCATTAAGATTATAATGTGTACGCTAATGAAAAGCGATATCAGTCCCCTCTTGCACTTTTCTATTTGTTACATGAGTTCGGTTCGTGCCATCTTTTAGCCCTGTCTGTTTCTGGCGTTCCACTGTTGGCGTGGACGGATTTGTGTAGAGGGAGGTCATTTGCTCTGGGTGGTGGGCTTGGAAAGCACAAAACTTAAGAGGGGTAACAAATTTTCCCGCAAGAATAATAAAAAGGTAGGAAATTTTACATAATCGATTGCAACAATATCTAATTGATTATTTAATGTTTTTTATTTTTTTCACATTTAAAATAACTACGTATTTCATTCTTTAATGATTGACTGCGTCCATTTTTTTAGTTTCGAATATTTTTTAAATATCATCAATAAAATAATAATAATAATAATAATAATAATAATATTGAGATAATAAAAATATTTTGTTCTCATCTTTTATTTCTTCTAATTTAAACAATTTTCATATTTTCGTTCATTCTTTTTCTTTATTTTTTTGCCACTGTTTGATTTTTCATATTTTCAATACAAACAAAACATATTTGATTGCTATTACGATATATGCATTTCTCATAATTGACACTTGTTTACGTCATTTTTTAATTCTTAATTTTATTGTTTTTAAAATTTATTTTCATTAAAATTTCTTTTTCATCTTAAACATTTTATCATTTAAAACTTGTTTTATGTCGCTTTTTAGAGTTTTTTTTTTATAAATAAATATTGATTCTAAGAGAATCAGGGCCTGGTTATTTTTAGAGAATGTTCTCTTCACTTTTAATTACGAAGTTGTTTCTCTGATTTCATTCATATCACATAACAATAAAAATGACTTTTTTTTTGGGATAAAGGTTAAAAATAAACATGTTAGATATAGAAATAGTGAATTGAGGTTTAAAATGTTTTTAAGATGATGATAAAAGAGTAAGTGGTGATGGATTTAATAGTTGGAAAAGAGTTTCAAAAAGTTTTTCTTAAATAAATTTACGATAATTAAAATTAATACAAGCCTAAACACCAAAATATAAGTCTTTAAATATTTATATTTATTCACCCAAATAAAGTCTCTTATACAAATTTTTAATAGTTTCAGTAAATAAATGATTGCCACTTATGAGTTAGAATACATATGATTCTTATAAATATTCTTTTTTGATGAAGTTACTTTGGATTTTTTTCGAGTATTCTTTAACTATTGCTTTTGATTTATAAAAAAGAGTTATTATAAGATCACAAGGATAAAAAGAGGATATATAAATAATAATTCAATGTGAGAGAAATACTACACACACATTTATATGATCTATCATGGCATAGGTGCATATACAATATATTTATTTTCACATAGAATAGTTAGTTGATTTTTCATAAGAAATCTTGTATTTACCAACATCTTAAATGAGAGTACATAACTTGTTTAACTTTTTTGATGTGTTGTAACAAGAATTAATAATTAATAGTTTTCTAAGTGTATATACTCTTATGATAACTTTAGTTTTAAACATGTTTTACTTGTCCTCACAACATTATTTTAAGCATACAACAACACAAATTTTGTCTCCTATCTCAATTTTTAGGAAGAAAGTGAAATTAATATTTTAATGGTTTCACAAGACATTATAATATATTTAAATATTATCTTCATTTTGTTATAAAACTTTGTTATGCATCTTACGTTTTCTATGACTTTCACGATAATATCATTTATAGAAATGAGACGGTTTAATGACATAATATAGTTCAAGATTTTTAAAAAGACGGCCTTGTAAATTTTTTTAGTGAACATAAACAGATATATTAGTTCACCAAAATTATTTTTTATAAGAAAAACTAAGTATAATTTAAATTATTTTTGTTTATAAAGACTATTCTCATAACATAAGCATGCGAGATGAAATTATTAGATTAAATTGTTTTATAATTAGATTATCTATGTTAACAAATATTTGAAAACTTTAAACATATTTATATAAAATAAAAAAATTGACCATGAAAATAACTCCAAATTAGTAAAAAAAAAAAAATCTATATTTACTTTTTTTTAATCAGATGTTTATACTATTTATTAAACTAGTTATTTACATTTTCTAATAATTTTAAATATTTTTTAAGCTTCCTGTTAACTTTAGTTATTCATTTCTCCATATGTCTCATTATTATTTTCTCTATGTTTATCATAATTTTAAATTTTAGTATTTATACAAAATATTTTTCATGTTTCAGCTTGTGCGGTTAATTTTGTGATTGTCACAGTTTGTGTGGCAATGATGTGATAACAACATGATAAATGTTATTGACATAATGTTGAATATTTTACCTCAACTAAAGATAAGGTTAATTCATAATATATATGTGGGTACAAACCTCTTACAAATTATTTATATAAGATTGAGGTAGGCTTAAAGTTCACTTTTTAATATAGTATCAAAGTCTATCTTAGCAAAATTTGATGGGTTTATCGTTCCACCCACTATAGGGTCGCTATCAGACCATCCATAAATATCTAGTCCCATACATGAGTTGAACAACTTTAGTGCGAAGGGGGTGTTGGAGATTCCACATTAACCATAAATAAGGTCAATTCGTAATATATAAATGGGTGCAAACCTCACCTTACAAGTCAATTTCATAAGATTGACTTAGATTTGAAGTCCACTTTTTAAGACATAGTAATAATATGAAAAAAAAAATCTTAAAATTGATTTTTGTAATTTATACTTAGAAAATAGATTAACTTCTATCGATATAATTTCTTTATAAATTAATGAAAGATGGATTCTTTATTTACCTATATTAATAGTATTCATATCTATTACTAAACATTTATCTAGTCCAATGTTGATATTTTATATAAATTTGTTTTCATACACCTTTGTTTTTAAAAATTCTAATGACTTAAACTGACATCATGTTTGTGAAGTATTTTTTATTTCTTTATTAATATTATATATATATATTTTATTGTGCGTACGTGAATTTGTGTGTATGTTTGAATTCAAGATAAAAACAAAATATAAGAAGTTTGAACTGATTGAAATAAAAAATCAATTGAATTTATGTAATAGAAAAAAATTAAATTCAATTGGCAAAAATGATTATGAATCCATGAAATATCATTAGAATGACACCATAAAAAATACAAAAAATAAAAGATAAAAAAGATGAAGAGCATGCTACCTTCTTAAGAGAAAGATAAATGTAAAGAAAATTCACTATTTAAATTTGGAGAATTCAAGATAATATTTATGAAAAAATGTGCATACCTCCAAAGAACTCATATAAATAGGGAGAACTTCTCTTCAATCTTCAATTTCATTCATTACAACTAAGGACATGCTCATAAACTGGCTATGAAATATGGAGAGTTTAAGATTTGTTTGGCTAGGGCATACATTTTTCTAAATAATTCTATTGCATGGGATATGAAGACTTCAGGATTTGTTTGGTTGGTGCATATAATTTGTCAATCAAAGTTCTTATTTTCAAAGTCATCCTTAATTATAGTGTCTTACATTTCTATTTTAAAAAAGAAACATATTTTCTATATTTTTAAAGTCAAAAAAAGGGAGAGAAGAGCCCATGCAACCCAAAAGGCTTTTAAAGAGACTGTAACAAAATGCAAGATTAAAGATTTAGAGAGAGATTTTCATTAAGCCAATAAGACTCTTTCTTAAAAAGATAAAAATAAATATGTAAAAGAAATAAGTAATTCTCATTTGTACATAAATATGACTTTGCATAGGAAGATTCTCTTTAGGTTTATTTTGTTTGGGTATTATGTTATCCTAGGTTATAATAGCTAACACTAAGCACCTATGTGTTAGAAGGGGTTCCACACCTTCTTTTAGGGAAGGCCTGATGTGACTCACAACTCTATATAAAAATTTTATCATTCATGTACAAATCATCTTTGAATAAGAAATCAAAATTTAGAGCTTCGAAGTCTTTTTGTGTTTCTTTTTGTGAGAGTGTTATTTGTTTAGTTGAGTTTGTCTATGTGGTATGTCCTTCTTTTTCTGTTCTTAGAACACCAAGAAAGAGTTTTAAGAGACCTTCAAAAGTTGTTTCCAAACTAAAGATTGTGTATATTTGGCAAGGTAATAAGCACCCTATTTTACCTTATACTCTATTTAAATACCTTTTCTATTTCCCTATTATTTATTATCAATTTTCATTTCATTTTTTGCATATATTCTGTGTTCTTGTTAAGCTTTCATCTTTTATCTTTTCGCCACTCAAAGCTTTTCAAAAGTCACCTAAAACTTGTTAAGCTTTCATCTTTTGTCTTTTCGCCACTCAAAACTTTTCAAAAGTCACCTAAAACTACATAGTATAATTTGGACAAACTCATCTTCCCACACCAAGACCAAAATTCCTTCAAGAAACATTCCAATAAAGGCATCAACCCTCATTTTCTAGAGTCGATAGCTCTAAGTTATCCTTCAAGAAACACCTAAGAAAATTTCTATAACTTTTGTCAATTAATTCATAACATCCCAAGCCATACTCACATTTAATCAAAGTCATATGATACCTAAAAACCAACCAAAGATCACCAAGAACCAATAATACCCCCAACCTTGCTTCCATCAACCACAATTGAGCTTCTCTGCTAGAAAATCATAAAGAACCCTACCAAGATAATCTCAACATTTTCCCTCACTCATCATAGCCCTAACAAGACCATACACACCCATAAAAAACCTAGCATCAAGCCAAGAAATCCAATCTTGAAAGTTTAACTTGTTTTGAATGTGTGAAACCATAAGACCATCCCAAAATGTTACTTCCTTAAACAATGTGTTGGTGAAACAAATCATCTAGTATTTGTGTCATGATGTTTTGGGATAACAAAATATCTTCTTAAAGAATATTAATAATATATTCCTCCATGTGATTTCTCATAAAGACTAAAATTAAATACATTAGTAATTATTTATCACAAATGCAAATAAATGGTTGTACTAAAATACATCAAATTGTTATAAAAATGTGTCACAATAAGACTTTATTATAAAAAGTTTATATATTCAAATTCATTTATCCTTCACCCGCTTAAATAAATTACTTAGATTTTGAGTTGAGACTTGTATACTTACTCATATTTGATATACATTGATCAATTTAATAGTTCGGGATTCAAAATATTTTTTGTTGTTGTTGAGATTAGTTTATAAAGGCTCAAAAGTTTATAAATATAGACCACTATATTATTCAATCACTTATTACTAGGTCAAAAATTATGTATACCTAACATTTTTTATTGACAATTGATGTTATGCAATAATTTCCTCTTCAGTCATTTTCTCCCTATGAATTAAACTTACGACTTTAACCCATATACAAATTGTTTGTTAGATCAAACGCTTATTCTTAAATCAAAAGTTACCTAATTAAGACAAATACTTTTTACTTAAGATTGTAATCCAACTCATCTATTTCCTATTATGAAATAATTCATGTGACTTATAAAAAATATTCATATAATTTTTTATATCCTTTTATCATTAGTATTGTAAATGTTCTTATTCACTTTAAGTTTTAAATAATTTTTTGCATTTCGAATAATTTTTTACATGTGAACATCAAGTTGGTAATCAGGTATTTGAATTCAGAGTTCATCCTTAAAGTACACAAGCTTTGGTATGAGACTTTTGTTTACACAAGCTTTGCTATGAGACTATGTTCTTCCAGAATTCATCCCACAACGATACCTAAAATTGGAACAAAATTATTTACTTAAAAGAATAAGTAGATTAAAAAAATCTTTAAAAAATAATTTTAATATTTTTTATCTTTTTATCAATTTTTAATTTTTTATGTACTCGATTTTGAACTCCTAGCAAAGTTGACTTGTTATATTTGTACGGACTTAATATAAATAATTATTTCATAACAAAAACATAAATTTGTACGATTCATTTAATAAGAAAAGAAATAAAAAAAAAGGAAGAATGAAAATAATGATGTGAGTCACACAGTAGAGAAAAATAAGAATATTTAATTTAAGAGAAACAAAAATAATTAATGTGACATAACTAATGAAGCCCGAAATTTTTTATTTTATTTTATGTATCAGAGACAGTTACATTTTCAACATAAAAAAAAAAAAAAACTTACAATTTTATTTATCATATATCTATTTTTTCTTCATCCTATCTTTCCTTCCCAGAGGTGGGTTTTTTTTGTCTTTAAAAGAAAAAAACGTAGAAAGTTGATGATGGTTTTCACGCATACAGAATGGGGGTAGGGCTAAGGATATAAAGGGAAGTTAATTTAGGAAGATTCTGAAATCGGAGGCGAGGAGATGGCTTCGGATGATATGGATTCTCTGTTTGAAGGGATGGTACTGTTTAACCCTGCTGCCGAAATTGAAATTGGAGTTGAAGAAGAGGTCCGACATGACAATTACAATGGCAGTGATGCGCTCACAACATCGCAGCCCCTTGACGAGAATCTCTTCTCTGACCTCACGCTTGTGGTGGATCCCCTCCAAAACTCAGAAGTAGCTGAAGCCGACCACGATCTCCAATCTCCGCAGCAGCTATCTGTATCTGTATCTGCTACCGCCCCAACTTCCTCTTCTTCTTCTACTCAGGGTCAGGGTCAGGGTCAGGCCCCTCGAAGGAGAAAAAGATCTGGCTTGAGGATTGGATATGGCAGAGATGCCCTTCATTCCAACGACATGCCTCATACTCTTTCTCCGCTCCCCCAACCAATTTCTGATAGTGACAGCCTGGGCGGTGCTGATACTGTTCTGGTCGGAGACACCCTTCCCTCCATTATCACTGACTCAGCCGCAGCCGCAGCCACAGCCACTGCCACTGATGATACTCATGATGTTACTCCTTCCCAACCATCTACTGAATCTTCCTCCAAATCAGAGAATGAGAATCGGGAATATCAACATGCTTCAGCTTTTTCTGAGGAAGAACCATCTGCTGCGTCTTCCTCCAAATCAGAGAATGAGAATGGGAAAGGGAAACAACACCATGTTTCGTCTTTTTCTGAGGCAGGAACATCATCTACTGAATCTTCCTCCAAATCAGAGAATGAGAATTTGAACCAACAACATCCTTCGGCTTTTCCTGAGGCAGAGTTTCGGCAAATCAAGGCCACCATAGGTGAGAAGCTTAACCATGCCACTCAACAGGTCAAAAATGCCTCTTCTGCTCGAAAGGATTCCATCAGAAATAGAAGAAAAATCGTTGAGAATGCCAATCTTGCTTCCCTCAAATACATGGAACTCGAAAAGCAATTGGAAGAAGCCTGCGAAGCTGAAGATTTCGAAAGGGCCGAAAAGGTTAGCGAAAACCTTTCTGTTGCAGAGAAGGAGAAACAGGCTTACATCTATTCTTTGAGAGAAGCTGATGCCTTTGTCGACGCTTTAGATTTAAAATTGCAGCATGCCCTTGACTCTCAGTTGGTTGCCGAAGAACAATGCGCAATCCTGCTCGAGCAGTATGCAAAGGTTAGTTAAACATACATCCACGGGAAACTTAATTGCACCCTTTTACTCTTAATCTAAAACATACTGCCGTTGCATAACTATCATTTCTTTCCTCACTTAATATTTTCTTCCCTTACATCGCTTATATAAGTTCAGGCGGGATGTTGGCCAAGCGTAAGTGAAATGAAATTTGTCTAGTTTACAGCTTTTGCATTTCCTTGTAACTTCACATAAATCCATCAATGAAACTAAATGTTACAGATTCTAAAGTTTCATCCCCTTACAAATCAGTTTTGGTTAAAATTTCTGATCTGACTATATTCGTTTTTCTAGAATGCTTTAAATAATGCAGATTCTACCCTGAAGACAGCAACATCAGTTTTTTCAAAAGAAATGGACCAATGGCTTTCATCGTCTGAAGCCTTGGAGGTTAAAAAGATGGAATTGGAGATTGAATCGCAATTTATGAATGAAGCTCGTTTAGAATTGAATAATACGATTGAGCATTCAATCCAGGATGACAAAAGAGAAAAGGAGATCCTTTGTAAAAGAAAGGATGTGTTAATGGGTGAATTGGATCAACTTCTTGCTTTAGTTAAACAGAAAGAAAAGGAGATAGCAGACAATGACTCTAATTTGGAAGCTGTAGAAAATAAGATAAATAAAGTTGTCTCTGGTTTTAAAGAGATGCAGTCAAGCATTAATGTCAAGTATGACAAATTGCAGTCTGTCCTTGCGCAAGTGAAATTAGAAACTGAAACCTTGGCTCTAAAGAAGGGGGAAATTGATAACTTCCTCACTCAGGAAGAAGAAATGGGTGCAAGACTCAGGAAATGTGCTAGGATTTCTACGGAGGAGGCTGAAGGATACCGTGAAATAGTTAAATTGAGAAGAAATTTGATGTCATCTATATTGAAGTCCAGGGAGGACAAACTGACACTTGCAGAGAACGAGGAAAAGCTTTCTGGAGATGTGAAATTGTTTCAACAGGAGGTTTCTGCCGCAAGAGCTTACTTGCAGGTTAATACTGATTTTTGTGTTTAAAATTGTGTATATATATGGCTGAAATGTGATGGATGATCAAAGACTCCCACTGTAAGCCTGCCTCCTGCGCACTACCTAATAACCTTAAATTTGAAGTTATGCACAGGTTAAGTTGCTTCAATATGTTTTAGGTTGAGAATACTATAAATAGTCCCACTCCGTATGTAATCAAACCCAAAAACTAAACAAGCAAGTCACTTATTTTCCCGCAAAAGAAAATTATTTTGGTAGTTATTTGTTCACAAATGTCATTACACTGTTTTTAGGAACTATCTTCAAGAAAGTCAAGCATACAGCAAGAGATAGCATCCTTCAAGCAGAGGATTATTTTTATTGATAAAAGAGTCCCAGAACTAGAAGCAGAAAAGAAAGTTGCTACTGCTGCAAGAAATTTCAAGGAGGCGGCACGAATAGCTACTGAGGCAAAGTCACTATGTGTTGAAAAAGAGAGCATCCAGATAGAGATGAACACGTCTACATTAAATCTTGAGAAGCTTGAAGAAGAAATCAAAGACACCCTTAATAAAATACAGGAGACTGTGGGAGTGATTTTATTAAAGGAGAAAGAGTTGGCAATGGTCAGATACCAGAAGCTACTTTTGGCATCTGCTACTGCTAGAGCTGAAAAGGCTGGCGCACTAGAAATGGGTGACATGGAAGAAGCGAATCTCCTGTCTATTGAAGCTGAGGCAGCAGACCGTGAAGCTGAGAAACTACAATCGACATACAAATTTGAGGCGAAGGACTTCGTCGATCTAGGAAAACATTTAATTTCAATGGATCATGTATCGTATCTTGATCAGAAGCAACTGGGAGAACTAGTTGTGTCACTTCATCAGTTGTCTGGATAATTGTTGAAAGAGGATTTGGTAATTGATAATCCAAGATACGAAAGCTTAGTTACTGGAAGTACCTACTGAGAATGTGATTATGCACTTTTCCCTTTTTTTTCTTTTTCAATTTTTGAGGGGTTCGGGTTGGTTGCTGAGTGTGAGATCTGTGCATTTATCTTTTCATTTTTTGTGGGGGCGGGGATTATAGCAGGACAACAAAAGTGGTATAAGCTGTGAGGATTGTGTTATTTTTCACTGCTACTGTTGTATGATTCAAGCAAAAACTCCTGGAAATTTACAATAGCTAGTAAAGCAAAAAACCTATTAAGAGAACAACAGCGTATCAACCATAACAAGTTAATTGTATTTTGCATCCCATGGTTCTTTGGAGAGGGTTTTGGAAAAGTTGAAAACGCAAGACATTAGATTTTATGATTCTGTAATTTATATATTTTCAGATCTAAAAGTATATTCTGATTACATAATTTGTTATATTTTCAGATATGAAAATATATTTAGATTGCGTAACGTAAACATTTATTTCGGATAACATATTCTAGAATAATTTTCAAATTGAGAAATACATGCTGGATTTCTATATTAAATAATCTATAATGTCTTCGAGTAATCCAGAATCATATTTTTTATTATACAATCCAAAATAAGTTTTCAAATTGTATTATCATTTTACGTTCAGAAACACATTTGAATTGTAGAATCTAAAATGTTTTCATTTATATGTATTATTATATGTAATATAAATATACATTTACAGATTATAGAATTTATTAACATAAATTTTAAGCTTGTGCAATCTCACATGTCTATGTTTCCACTGGGAATTTTCATATACTTATAAAGTGCAGGAAGAAGGTAAAAAAAGTTGCATTATAAAATATAAAATTATTAAAGGACCAGTAATCAATCATTAATCAGTATTTTTTTAGGTAGAATCACTAAATAGTATGATTTCGATAGATATACATAAAAAATAAATAAAAGATAAAATTAGACGAGGAAAAGCAAAATCCACGCCCGTAGACACCTACATTTGTGTGTGGGTATTTCTATTGTACTAAATTTGATATATTAATTTATCTGATTATGCATAGTGGTACAATGATTTTTATTTTTATTTTCTTCTTCTACACGCATTTACATATGGGAATTTTATTTCTAAGCTTGTTAAGAATCAAACTCTGCCTAAACGAAAGATGCAAGTACATTTCCCTTTTGTAACAAAAAAAAAAAAAAAAAGGAAAAGGGGGGGGGGGGGGGGGGGGGGGGAAAAACAGAAAAAAGAAGGGAGGGAGAGGAAGGGGGGGGGAAAAAAAAAAAAAAGAGAAAACACAA
>Ga0099825_1005164_pt1 | contig 16887 bp, 6 predicted proteins | sample SiratroredBW_FD_76838 | JGI IMG/M metagenome (GOLD analysis project Ga0099825, IMG submission 76838) | Root nodule microbial communities of legume samples collected from California, USA - Siratro red BW | ecosystem: Host-associated > Plants > Roots > Nodule | place: USA: California | collected...
TATATATATATAATATATATATATATATATTTAACCATTTAACAAGGTATCCATAGTAACAACAGTACACTTGATAAAATATATGACATAGATAAACAACATAATATAAATATATTAAATATCTCATTCTCTTTATCCCTATATTTAAAAAAATATTATATTACTTCTATTAGCACCCTTATTACTTTCAGATTAGATCTTCATTTATTGTTCTTTCATACAATTGTTATCTTTCTGTAAATAAAAAATGAAAATGAAATCTAGTAATTATTACTTCTCCTTTTCTCCTTTCATAAGAACTCTTGATTTGAAATCAAATTGATAGTTTGGTTTATTTCATTTGTAAAATATAAAGTCTCCTAACAGACAAGAGTATCTGTATGCACATACTTATTTTCTTTTTTTCTATATTTCTCTTTTCTTTTCTTTTTTCTTCTCTCTTTATTCTTTTCAATTAATAATATAATATTTTAGGAAACTAACAAAATATTTAAACTGTTTAGAAGTAAAATAATTTAATAAATTATTACATTATAAATTATGAGATATTAAAAGTTTTTTTTCAAATATAAGATATTCTTTTTAAAAGATTTAAATTATAATTTTTTTAATTACATCTTGTGATAATGTACCATCTCACAGAATAAAATTTCTATTAACACATTTAAGATTATAAAATAAAACTTCTATTAACACATAAGATTTCAACATGCATGTCTTACATTAATTTCGTAGTTAATATGTTTCAAAATATACAATTATATTAAACTAAAATTTAAGACATATTTACAAAAATCATTTATAAGATTTTTAAAACATCTATTATTCACAAAGTTTGCTAAATGCAAAAGATCATTCATGATCTCCTTTGCAATATTATATGTTTCTGTGTATCAGATGATCATCATAGATGGATAATAAAAACATAAATACAAATAAGAAAGGGTAAGCTAATATATTTAAACAATCTTAGAATAATCCAAAATTAATCACATACTTCAACAACACATAAATTAATCAAAATCATTTATTTCATTCACAATTTCAACTATATGACTCTGATACATCTAAACAAACTTGACTATACTTTCAGACTCATGCATTGAATAGGCTCTGAGATATGCATTTATCATACAACTCCAAGTTGTGAATCTACACAGCCTCTAAGCAAATAAATCATCAATATTGTATGACAAGATTAGTCTTCCTGAAACTTTTCTGACCAGCTATGTTTCAAGCTGCAGTCACCCAGTTCAAACCTCCTTCGACTCTCACGACCTACCTAGTAATGTTCATCTATTTCATTCCCACTACTAGAAGAGGATATCAATCGTTATTTGATTAGATTATTAGACAATGCACATCCTAATTGACTTAGACAAAGGTATTTTCTTTTCTGAAAATATTATGTCTTGATCTTGACCATCTTAATCAATACTTTAACAATATCATATCATAAGTATACATCTCTACTTATGTATTCATTCACTTTTCAATCTCAATTTCAAAAATATAAAAAATTACTAAATCATCAATACTATTCAATTTAAATTATAAATCAATTTATTTTATTCAATCCATAAATTGCATTACAAAAGAATTAAACAATCAAAACTGGAAACCAAAAAAAGGAAATTAGCTTGAGCAAAAATAGTCTAGAGAGCACTCCAGTTCCAGTGTTATTTTTTCGCATGAGCGAGAATATCCTTGCTTGAGCGAAAATCTTTTTTCTTTTAGACAAAAAGCTTTTGACTTGAGAGCAGGTTTAAATTTACACTAAACTCACTTGAACGAAAATCTCTCGCTTAGACAAAATATGCAGAAAAACTAACTGCATTTCTAGTTTTCAAACCAATTTCAAATTTAATTATAATTCTAAACTTTATCAGTTATATCAATTAGTCATGCATTCTTCATCAAGAGTTAATTTATTTCCAAAACAAACCATGAAATGAAATTTGACAACCTAACTTGTTCACATGCTTTTTATTAATTGTACATCAAAATCGCTCAAATGTAACTCTCAACATAATGGAACATGAAATTTCAAAAATCTATTAAAGAGTCTCAACATAATGTACAATATCTACGAAAAATATCTCACTTAGTTCCCACACTGATTTTTAACATGTTTATCAATCTAAAGCTACATTATCATTCAAATTGGTTCAATACTTATTTTTAACCCAACTTTGTAGAAATAGTTAAAAAGTTTATAAATAACAAAAAGAAAAACAAATCCATCAGCTCACAAAGTGATATAATCAAGCATTATTACTAAAGGCAAACAACAACTATAATGCACTTATCAGCTCATCTTGATAAACAGTTAAAACACAATTTCATCATCCTTCAACATTCCAAATTTTGAATAACTAAATAAATTCTTCATACAAAAAATCATCACACAAACATATTCTACCAATGTTCTAACACAAATTAAATCTGCAACACTCAATAATTCCAGTCTTCTAACTTAGAATCCTAACAAAATCATTCTTAGTCAGCTTCTCTTATCTGTTTTGAGCAGATACTCTTTCAAAAGAACTCCAAAAACTTAAAAGTAGAAACACTCTAACCTGCAATACAAAGTATCTTATCAAGGATCGGACTACACTACAATGAGTTGAACCAACACAAACACTCCTTGAAGTGTTTGAAGACATATGCAACAACTATAAAAACCTATTAAATAGATTTGAAACTAACTCACAAAGAGAAAAAGGGTAAAATTGAACTTTCTCAAATGGAGTTCTGATCGGGCAATGTCGCTCAGATTGCTGCCATGAGTCCAATGGTGGACTATGATAGTTGAACTGATGAAGAACTGAAAACTGAAACAGGGATTTAGAGATAAGTAAGAGAGAAAAAAGAAAAATAAAGATTTATAGAGATGATGGTTTTGTGAAAATGAGACTTAACTATTAATTTTTTTTATAAGCAAGTGTTTTTAATTCATTAATAAAATATTCAAGTGCTTGTTTCATTTCTATCACTTCTACTCTAATGAAAAAACATTTATTAGATGATTATAATTATTTTTTGTCAAAATTTATAATTATGTATTTATTATTAATATAAATTTAGTAATATCTTTTTTAGTATCAGTTAGAAAAAATTTCGATCTAACATTAACTAAGATAATCTTTTACTCATATCAAGTGAAGAAATTTTTTAATTAATATTAATAAAAATAATTCAGAAAAAACTCTTCGAGCTATCAACGCGATAAAACATAATCTTGATAATGTTCGAAATGAAAAAAAAAAAGCTTTAAAAAATATCAATTGAAAAAAATCTTAAGAAGCTTTGATCAATAAATGATACTAAAAAAGATTAATTAAAAATATCATATTAATATTCTAAATTATTAATAATTATTTGACATTTAAATAATTTTTTGTATTTGATAGTAATTAAAATATTTGATTTAAATTAAAAATTAAAAATTTACTAAATTTAAATTTTTTATATAGATAAAATATTTAAAAAAAATAAATTCAAATTTAGCATATTTTAAATATCGTGTGAAAATTTCGAAACTTGTTGATTTTGCAAGCGGTGGAAGCACGATAACCATAATTTTTGTAAGCTTTCACATCAATTATGTCTTAAACAAATAGAAGAATCAGAAAACGATCCATCAATTCTAGACAAGCGGACTGATATATGAGATGAAAGGCTGATTAAGATATGTCGTTAATAATATTCATCAATAAATATTTTTTAGGATAATTATGTCGTTAATAACTTAATAAGTGAGAGGACAAAATAAATATTATTTTACATGTTAGATTAAAGAAGCTGTTATAAAGTGATAGTGCTAATGCCTTCATTGTGGTCTCTTTCTAGACCATTATCTAGGTTACAAACCTTTTTCCTTATTTCTTGCATTAATGAACCACCGACGATTCTTGAATGTGGCACCTAACTCGATAGAACACTTACTATTAGATATTTATTGTGAGTGTTCTGGTTGAGTTTTTTTATATTTTGACTTAATCGGACTTTAAATGCAAATATTGATTAGTTTTATGATTTTAGTATATTTTGACCTTTTTCTTTTCTTGTTTAAGTTATCTTCCTTCTATTTGCAATTGTTTTTTTTTTTTATTATTGATAGATTTCTCTTAATGTGAAGCATTTTTCGTGATCATAGGGTTACAGTAGTGGGTTCCTAATGTGTCAATATGTTGAACACTTTTTTAAATTCAGTTAGAAACAAAATTTATCTCGAATTTTAAATGACTTAAAAGTTACAATTAGTTTCTTTTTCGACTCTAGTTGAGTTCCTAACTGAAATTAGTATGCACTTTGTATTATTTGCTTTCTTTATTCCTGTTAATGCATTGATGTATGTCAAAGTTGTTATAGTTGCAGTGTTAATCAAATTGAGATCACAATTAGTATAGTTATGTATTAATACATTTATCTTTTACCTAAAAAGGTAACATTTTTAGAATACAAAAATGTGTTTTTAGATAATCTTCATGTCAATGAAAATCTAGAAGAAATATGTACAAGTTTTATGAAGAATTCATAAACTATAATTTGACTTGAAATATAGATGAATTTGAATTTGATAGGTTAAAGATTTGGTTAGTCTTCACAAGGTGTGATATTTCTCAACAAAAAATATGTTATAGGAGTTAAAATGACAAATTTATCTACAAAATTTGTCATCTAAAAGAACAGATAAAGGCAGTTACTATGTTGATTTTAATTTGTGAATCAATTAGTTTAGTGAAATTAATATGTAATTGAGTCAATCAATACTTATTGGCAGAGACCTTATTTAACCTTCTGTAAATTTAAAACTAATTTTGGAACCGTGGAAGATAGTCATCAGAGAATTTGTTTGTGCTTTAGTTCCCTTTTTTTCTTTTTAGGTTTTCATGTGAATTCCATGAAATAACTGTTTTTTATCGATATGTTGGTTTAAGGATTTTTTTTTTATTTTAATTCATTTTTCAACTTGGTTTAAATATATTTCTATAGTCCCTTCCTTAAATTCTGATTATGAATTTGTCGCATGGATTCATCATCATTCAATTTTGCGTTGCTGTTATTGATTAATATTTATCATTGGTTTGCAAAAATGTACGATTGGAAACACTTTAATGATTGATGTTAAATTTAAGTCAAATATTTCAAAAAGTATAAATATAAATATTTTTTATATTTTATTTATTAAAAACAGTTGTTTAAATTTTGATATCTTTTGTAAGAAAAGAAAAAAAAAATCATATAGAGATTAAAAAGATAAGAAGAAAAATAAAAATACTTGTTTGAATTATTTGAGCAATAGTCTAAGATTTGAATAATATAAGGATGATCATAACCTTACCTGAACAATAAAACTTAAATAGAAGGAAAAGGGTAAAAGGATAAATATAAATAATTCCTTGAGTGACAAAATCTTTAAAGGACATAATCACATTACACCTTACTCAAGTGATAAGTCATTGTTTGAAGTATACAAGGATGATTAAAATCTTGTTGAAACCATGGAGCTTTAACTGTAACATGAGTAAAATTATTAATATATTGCATATTGTTATATTGTTTAAGAAATTCTAGTTTAAATATTGGTGGCAGAACACCTCCTTGTTCAATCGGTAATTCTTTGCTCAATATTTTTTAAAGACCAAATAAGAAAACTATTTGAGTGTTTAACTCTTATTAAAATGACATGCACATTCTTAATAGATAAGTAATAACCTCATTCAAATGACTAACAAATACTCAAATGATAACGGTTTGTAAAACTATAAATAAGATAAAATATATTTATAATACAATGTAGTAGAAAATTTCGTTTATATATTATTGTTCTAAATCTTAAACTCTAAAAATAATATCAAATAATATTTATTGTAGATTTATGTTTAAAGAAAAACGACTAGAAAAAATAAATGTTATTAGTATAATTTTTATTTGTATACAAGTAACTTGTGTCACAATTTTAAAATTAAATATATTTTCTTTTCTTGAACTAAAATATAAAATAATAGATGTTTAGAGTAAATATAAATTTATTATATTTGAGATTTTGATTAATTGAAAATGATTTTTAATTTTTCTATTACTTGAGAGTGTGATCAAATTTTAAAATAAATGAGATATAAAATGAGAAATTAAAAAAAAAAAAAAACTTTGGAAGAAGAATAACAGAGAAGAAAAAAGAAAAAATAGAGATGCAGGAGCGTTTTTTTTTCTTTAACTTCCTGTTCCTTACCTAAACAGTACTTATTTTTTTCTTTTAAGAATCTCAATTTTTTATGAATTTAGTGATGAGTATATGAATAATAATTCTGGAAATGCATTAGGTTGATATAAGTTTTACTATAGAATTAACTTTACGTATTAAGAATTTTCTCGATTAATCAATAGACTTTTTTTTTTTTTTGAGGTTTCGATTAAAGGATACCTGCAATATTTACTTTAGTTGAGGGATAAAAAGGATAATAATCCTATCTAGAGGTCTCTCTTCTATTGATAATAGTATTATTGAGTTGTGCTATTATTCCTTAATAGCTATAATTATTATATTTCTAAACAAAAATTAGCATTAATCATTTTATTTAAACATTAAATCATAAACTGTTTAACATTTGCAACTGGGACGCATGTTGTCATGGATTCAGTTTTCTGAATAAGAAAAGTTAGCGTTCTCAACCATAACTGACTCTACATTAACGATACAAATAAAGTTCTCAAAAAGATATATCAATGCATATTTATGAGTCTTGAGAAGCCTATCCGATCGGTAACTCGGCTGTTAGAACAATTTTAACTTTAAATACATCTTATTTTTTTTTTTAATCTTTATAACTAAATTTTTTTTCCTTGAATAAATCTTTATATATATATATATATATATATATATATATATATATATATATATTTACATATTGCTATTTTTTTTCTCGTAGCAGTATCTCGCAGTTTAAATTATTCTCATAACATGGGAGTATAGATGTTTGGTTACATATTGATTTTTGTTAGTTAATAGTTACGATTTTAAAACATAAAAATTATTGAAATAAATTGTATCTATTATAATAACCTTTTACATTTATATAAAGAAAAAATAAATTTGTAATAACATACCTAAATCTAATTAATTATGTATCAAGTCAGTGGATCACGTGTAGACATGATGTAGCTTCCCACACATCATATTAAATGAGCTTATGACAACATTCAACTACCACTACACATGTCGGTTCATGCATAACTACTTTCAATATTGACATTGACATACATCTTCAAATCATAGTCATATAACCGAGCACCGTTTTTTTTTTAATTCACTAATAAGTATTCTTAAACAATGGTTTTTAAAATTAAAATGGTCCAATATTATCATTTGATTTTGGTAATTTTAAGAAAATTAGAAATTTAGATAAGTTTTTATTAGATTAGCTGCCCTTACAATACTCACATTTTACTCTTTCGTTTTTGAGAAGTCATCGTTCTAAGGATCGCTTGTTTTTTTATTTATATTCATATAAACTAATTATAAATATATTAAATACAACTATTTATGGTCTTAATTAAATTTTACAATTCATACTTTTTATTATGAAAATTTCATTTTTAACTAATAGTGTTTAGGTATGTAATTACTTTTTAAGATGTAGTCCGTTCCTTTTTAGACGATAAAAATTAAAAAGAAAATTTGGACATACATTGATTATTTATTTGTGAGTTTTGTCCATGTAATTTAAAGGAACAAATTAACATAAAAATAAATTATTATAAATTTTATAAATCATGATTTTTTTAATAACAGTAAAAATATTTTAGAATATATAATAATTAAAATAATGTATAAATTAAAATTATTTTTGTCATTCATTAAATTTTTTGTCGTATTTTATTTAAATTTATTGATTTTAATTAATTATTTAAAAATTCGTATTTTTTATTTAAATTAAAAGTGAAGACAAAATTCAACTGAGTACAAATTAGTTTAACATTGAAGAACAATAAAATGTCTTAATGTGTGTGTACATTTATTACTTATATGAACAATCACTACAATTATATAATCAACTAAGTCCGAATTAAAAATAAATAAAAATTATTCCAAAATCATCATTTAAAAAATAACTGAGTATATTTGAAAAGTAATTAAATAAATAAATATTTGTTTAAAATAAGATTACTATAATTAAAAATAAAAATTAATAATTTTAATTAATGGAATAAATAATTTAATTATATATTTATAAATAATTACTTTATATTAATTTAAATAATATAAAATACAAGAAAATACCGTAATTAGAATGACGGAAGTCGTCATTATATAAGTATCTCTTTAAACGTGACCTAATTGAGAACTTATCCAAATCTATAATTTTTTAAATTTTACTCATATGAATACATTGGTGATAAAATTACACCATCTTAATGATAAACCTAAACACTTATTAAAATTTAGAAAATAAGTTATAAATATAAAAATTATACGTTAATAAATTTTCTATCAATATTTTAAAAGTCCTCTACAAAATCTTAATTTTGTTAAAGTGCGAATAATTTAACATAAAAGCTACTCACGTAACTGTAAACAGTATTTAAAAAAAGTTAACAGAAAAATAGAAAAAATAGCATAATGAAAATTTTAACTTATCATAGTAAATAAACTTATTTTAAAGTGAACTTATAAATAAAATAAGCGAAGATATATTTATTATAGACTTTGTTTAAAATGTATTGACTTTTCTAATACATGGTAAAATGTACACATTAAATAATTTTTGGATATTTGCTTTGGTTTATTTCAAAACATTTATGTAAGAAAAAAAGAAAATATTAGTTATTTTTTAACAATATCTTAATTTATACATGTTCAGCCTCAATATTCAAGTAGATTCATAAGTTAAATCCTAACTATCACAGTGAATATACATTTTGGTAGAAACAGTTTTATCAGATAATTAATTTTTATGACATGTATTAAAATTTGTAAATTATTCCGTAAGTCAGTGTAGTATTGAACAATTTTAATTATGTCACTGAATATTTTATCTAAATGAATTAATTAACTTATAATTAAAATTAAATAGTCATATTTTTGTAGGTAACGAGTTTTCTTTTTCCTTATATGTCAATATTTTCACAAGCTTTGAATGCTGTGTTTTCAATTAGTTTCATTAATTAGCAATTTTCAATCACTGTTCTCGCCTCTACAAGTTCACTCAATCTGAATATACTTTCACAATTTTATTTTATTTTTAAATTCACTCCCACAACATTCCAATTGCAATTGTTAAAAACCAATAAAAAATAATGATACAATAACATAATTAAAAATGATGAAATAATTTAGGACATAAAACATGTCTAAAAAAAATTAGGAGATTATGTTGTTTTTGTTATGGCATGCACACCGCATAGTTTGGATCGCATTAAAACAGGTAAGTGTAACTCTGTTGCAGAATGCATTAATAAGTAAGCAGAGCCACAACAAGAAACAGAATCCACATTACAACCACTTCGCCGAACGCATAAGGTCAATTCTTTGCCTCTTTATCGTTTTCTGAATATTGTGCATCGATCTCATGTTCAGGTCAGAGATGTCCATTTTAGCAGCACCTAGTACCATTTTATTTCCGTTTTCTTAAAAACTACTTCATCGTATCCTCTTACCTAAAATCACGACGTATTTTGAGAGTTAATGTCTTGTAACTGTCCTTTTTTGTGAGTTTATCCGCTCTTCGTTTTCTTCAGAGTTAAGTTTTATGTAAAGCGTATACGTTATCTGTAAGAAACAAGGGGAATGTGAAATGTAATGAAATGTCAAGATGTACAACTACTCTAAAATTAATAATGATTTAATTTGATATCATTTCTAACTGGTATTGAACGATGTCTTTGCGTTGGGAAGGGTGTACTGGTGAATATGAAAGGTAAAATGAAGTGTTTAGATGCAGAGTAATTTAATATTAATTCAATTTGATGTCGTTTCCAAATGGTATAGGCTTGTGTGTATCTGCTGTGCACTCATGTTTGTTGTGGTTTTTCTTAGCTTTGTTTCATTAAGTTTTGTTTTGTCATGCTCTCTGGGTTCACCACTCTTATTTGTCAGATCTCAATTTTTATGGCACTTAAATAATTGTATTGTTTAACTTTTATAATCAACGCAGAACTGTTGGAAAACGTGGTAGAGAAGAAAAAAAAAACTACTATCTGAAGCTCAAACTGAGAAGTGCATGGAAATAGTATACGAAGGAAGTTAAGTTTATATGTAAAACAAGACATAATAGAATACTGCAAGCGCGTAACTACCCTAACAAATGATATGAACTTGCTAACAAAATGGAGCTATAACTTAACGACTAACTCTGGTAATTAACTGCTTAACATGAGTGGCTATAAAATGAATGCCACAATTCAATGAAGAAACCACAATTAAGGATCTCCCAGATTCACTTTGGTTCCCTCAGTTTAGCTCGGTGGATTACATAGGTTTTGTTTAAGGTAACTTGCCATTGTTTGAAGTTGAATATGAAATTACAAGTTGGTAGTTACACAGTCATTGTTGGTTTTTGTGCTGTAATTATTTGGAATGAAGGTGAATAAATATCACTACTAGAAATTGGTACTGACCATTGCGGCGTTCAATTGTTCATTGCTAATTCTGTCTCTATACTGAACAGTATGAGTCAGGTTTTGAAAAAGGCTGCCTCTAACGGTCATGAGAAAATGGTGATTTCCAAAGAACATCAGGCAAAGGTATGTCCAATTATTTTCACACTCCTTGAATCAAAGATGCTTATTACTCTTGTTGCATGTGAAAGTACCAATACAATATTTTGAGTAAGGGATGTAGCCCATAATAATTTGCTCTTTCAGATTACTGAGGTGAGAAGGTTGATAGGGCCATTATCAGCTAAGGAATATCTGTACTGTTCTGATGCATCCATCACAAGGTATTTAAGCTCACGGAATTGGAATGCCAACAAGGCAGCTCAAATGTTGAAGCAGAGCCTGAAATGGAGAAAAGAATTCAAACCTGAAGAGATTCGCTGGGTAGGTTACTACTTGTGTTCACTTTTTAATGAATTTTATGAGTCCTCCTTTTAGTAAACTTGCTTAAGATGGTTAAACTAAGATTTGTTATCCATATATTCCCTTGTCCTTCACTCTATTGAAGGACCTGACAGAACGGCAGGGTAGAGTGCAAAAAAAAAAAGATTCAGCCATAACTGCTTGCCTTGTTTAGGAATATGTAATGTAACGATATTCTAGATAAGCTAGGGATAACTGATTTTCTTATATTGTTCTCAAGACTGGTCAACTGAGTCTGGTTCGTTATTCTCTCACATGGAATGTATGAGCTAGAAATGCTTTAGGCTAATGTCAATTTTCACGCATTGTGATATTTATTTTGTAAAATTATATTTGGCATGCATTTTTCCTTAATACAGGAAGAGGTTGCTGATGAAGCAAAGACAGGGTTGATGTATAAACCAAATTATCATGACAAATATGGGAGATCAGTGCTTGTAATGAGACCTTCTCTCCAGGTTTCTTCTGAAAATCACTTTCAGTCTCTTTCTTGTTTAATTTAATAAGGATGAGATCCTATAAAAGTAAGACTCGGCACTTGGAATGACTGAATGTAAGAATGAGAACAAGGGATGCATTCATATATATATATATATATATATATACACACACACACATAGATGTATGTGTGTGTATCATGACCAGCTACCTTGTTATTTTGCATTTTAACCACGGAAAAACACTGTTGAATGGATTTGTTTTACAATATCTTGTTATAGTTTGACCTTCTTGAAATTTGTTTCTTTAGTTTTATATGCTATGTTTTGATTAATTGAAGTCTTTGCATCAAGAAACTTCGATAACCCACAACAAAGTTAATTAGCAGTGGCTTTAGAGTAAGTAATCCATTTTTCATTTCTAATTTCATTTGTCGTCTACATTTGAACTGCAGAAGTCTAAGTCAACACAAGGACAGCTTAAGCATTTTGTGTACTGCATGGAGAGCGCCATTTTAAATCTTGCACCAAACCAGGAACAGGTGGTCTGGCTGGTAGATTTCCAGGGTTTCAAGTTGTCAAATATATCATTCAAGGTGGCTCGCGAAACTGCCCATGTGGTGCAAGAGTATTATCCAAAGCGGCTGGGTTTGGCAATATTGTACAATGCACCTATGATCTTCCAACCATTTTTCTCGGTAACTAAATAGAAAGCTTTTCATTGTAGCACTTGTATCTTCTGTATAGTGTTTTATTTGCACGCTGCTTTGGTATATATATGTCTGCATAAACTTGGTGAAGTGTTGAATGCAGAGTGAGTGTATTATGACTACGGGGAATTGCGATCTTTTCTCCTAACCGAGGTCGTTTTTTAGTTGCTTCTGATCCGTGGAAGATTTTATTTTTGTGTGTGTGCGCGCTTATGTGTGTGTTTATATTGTTGATTTTTAAATTGTGATGTTACCTGCTATTGAGGAGTGATTGTGTGTATATATATTGTAGATTTTTAAATTGTGATGTTAGCTGTTATTTAAGAGCGGGTATGTGTGTATAAATTGTTGATTTTTAAATTTAGACGTTAGCTGCTATTTAAGAGTGATTATGAATCTAGTAGTAACGTGAGAGTGAATTGCTGCAGATGGTAAAGCCCTTTTTAGAGACTGAGACTTATAACAGAATAAAGTTTGGCTATTCAAACGACCACAGTACAAAGAAGATTATGGAGGATTTGTTTGATAAGGATATTCTTGAATCCGCATTTGGGGGGAATGGAGACACAGGAATTGACATAAATAAATATGCTGAGATAATGAAAGAGGATGACAATAAGAAACTTTCTTTCTGGACACCGGCCAAGTCTCTGTCATCAGTCTCACACAATGCTCCTTTAGATTCAATCAGGTTAGATGCAGATTCTGATGCTTCTAACAATGAGAAAATTGCTGTTCCTAACTGATCAATACGTCTTGGTGACTTGAAAATGCCACATCGCATTGGGATGAGAAATTACATACGTAATCAGTGTTGAGTCAGTTGTAATGCAGCAAGACACTATGACACTATGGTTCGAAGCCTAATTCAAGAAACCTAGTATCAACTTTATGTATGATTAATGATGACAATAATATTGCCTAGTGGTTGAAGCTTCCAGCTTCGACACAGGCAAGAAATTCATATCAGCTTCTCATGTGATTGACAATATTTTTCCTCGCAGGCAGGGACAAATTTAGGTATGTTTAATAAACTAAAAATTAATAAAATCCTAGTATTACAACTTGCAGTATGAACTTTAGTTTTTTTATCATCATTGTATATGAAGGGAGGGAGAAAATGAGATGTATAAGAGTAGTCAGGATAAGTAGGAAGTTAACAAAACATTCAGAATATCCAGCAAAATTCACAATAGAACTAATTTACAATTAAATAAAGGACCTGAACTGCAAGTGTTATGAGATGCAACATCAACAGTCTCATGAAAACATTCACTCGCTCACCTTTTGAAATAAATATACATAAAAATGGGAGTTCATCTCTACATTCATTGATTCGGAACTGTACTAACATAATGAAAACCGCCTAGTTTTAGGACTTGTGCAAATATCGTTAACCTAGCAGAGCCACTGAAAACATCTCCCCCTTTATGATTCAACTGTGACATTTCTGATTAACTGTGAATGTATTTCCTGAAACAGTGAGAAATAATGGAATGTAGCATATTAAGATTAAGATAGTATCAGAAGTAGAAGATGAAAAAAAGAATCAATGAATGCTTACCTAAACAATATATCATTGGAACATGTCGTCCAACTTCTGCTTGTATAGAGCCAAACGCTGCGAACAAGTAAAGTTGTCAGTGCCTTGCCAAATTAGTTAAAAAGAAGATTTAAAGGACCGGAATTTCAACATCATAACAACCATCAATCCAAGTAGCAGATGATGAACGACTAATAATAGATCAGAGCGGCCAGAAAGTGCCAACTCCGTCTGTATACATTAATTTTCATGCTCGGTACAAGTCAGAAATTTGATGGACGAAGGCCACTTTTTCTGGCATCAAGAACAATTAACATACAATTGAATTTGTTATCAGAAACTATTACTGCTACTATTCATGCAAATCAACCAGACTAGTTGAAACCAAAAGATTTGAATAAAGAAATCAGGAAGTCAAGGTGCAACAGTTTTCTATCAGGTTTAAAATTTGGATTTTTCATTAATCAATGGAATTGGTACAAACTTGAAGCTTATAGTTTCTCCAAGAGGGGAGAGTAACAGTGAAGCTTTCACAGTTCACCAATAAGAAGACATATCACTGACAGTCATAAGTAATAACATAGCATACACGTGACGAATAATTTCACAAGAAAAGCCATTTTGATGTTCTATTTATAGATGACTGCAAGTGCCATTGCAGACTTCCAGAAAACAATATCTACCCTTAAAACTTTTACATTTCATTAAAAAAAGAAAAAAGTACATCTTAAAAGGAGGATATAAAAGCTGATGTAAAATACATCCTAAAAGTAGGATACAAAAGGTGATATAAACAGCATACCCTTGTATAGGCATAAACTCCAGCTTCAGAAGGCCCTATGGGACTCCCCCTCCTGATGAATCTTCCCTCTTTGAAAATGTAAAGCATGGGAATTCCAGTTGACAGTTCCAAACTAATGACCTGGTGAAAGAAAAAAAAAAATGAGTATGTACGGTCATATGAAAACATAGGAGCCACAATAATTCTGAATACTCCAGCTACCTCTTGGGAAGTTAATTTATCAAGGTACATGATAATGGATCTCAATGAATTCCCATGGGCTGAAATCATAACATTCTTTCCAGATAAAAGTTGTGGTTCAATCTGCAGAATTGATGTCAATGGAATCAGTACCTTATAAAAGTTAAATGCTGACTTCAAGCATACCAGAAATTTGGCCATACAACATAAATCAAACTACATAAATACTTCCTCTCCAGCATATATAGGGTATAAACTACATTAGTCCCATAAAACATCAAACATATAACAAATATGTAAGTGGTCTAAAGCCGCTACTGAGTTGAGAGGAACATTTAGTTTAAACATTCTCCACGTTTGTTTGGAAAAATTAAACATCAAATTTAACATAGGAAAATGAGGAGAGGAGGGGGTGTAATTTACAAATCAGATTCTTTTCGAAAAAGTTATACAGAAACTATATTTCCACTTACTTGGTCTCTGAAATAGGCAACTGCTCTTTGAGCACACATTTCCAAGCTTTCACCATTTGGAGGAGGTACGTCATAACTTCGGCGCCACTCATGGACTTGCTCTTTCCCATATCTGTCGGCTGTTTCTTGCTTATTGAGACCTTGCAGTTCTCCATACCTGAAAGGATAACAATTATGATATGCCAATAATATGTTAATGTTATTTGTGACATTGTCAGGCAGAAATTTCAAACAGAGGAAACAGGAAAAAGATTCCTACATTCTTTCATTTAGTTGCCAAGCTGCTATGACTGGAATGGACTGTTTTTTTGTATCTTCACTAAAAACTTGACTCCATGACCTTGCTCGTTCACTCTCATTGTGCAACATGATAGGGACCTACTAGGAAGTTGATGGTTAATATTTAAAAAATAACATTTGAATACTTTACTGCATCAGGTAAAAACATTTCTTCAAATGGTCTAGAGTAGAGTTTAGTCCAATGTTCTGTACATAATTAGCACCAAACATAGCAAAACCTGTCAATTTTTCTATTAACCAATTTTCTGGTTTGTGGTGTCAGTCTAAATAGATCAAAACTCCTGTATTTTCAGCTAAGCACTAGTGATTAGGATATGGTATGTTTACAGTTGAAAAGGAACACGTACTAATATGCGTAAGCTTTGAAAAGAAAAAAAAAATAGTTAACATATTCATTCGTGTTACCTTCCCACGACGGTGCTGGGTCATGGCAAGCATGGCTGTCATTTGTGCACGAATCAAAGCCGATGTAAATATGCAATCAACAGGAATGCTGCTAATTCTTTTTCCAGCTTCAATTGCTTCATCTATACCCTTCTTGCTTAGAGGAACATCAACACACCCTGTGAATAAGTTCTTTTCATTCCATAATGACTCACCATGCCGAATAAGGATTAAAGCTGCTTCATCTGAAGTCCAACATATTGAACAGCAATTAGACAACAACAGCCACTAACAACTTAAATTTCTTGAATGTTGCAACCACCTCAAACTTAGTGAGTTCAACTTCAAGAAGCAACGAAAAGAAAGCCGTGAACCAATAAATATAATTAACAAGAGTGTTTATCTTACTTGATTTCTTGTTACTGTCACCCGCGTTGCTTCTTGAAGGGGACAACACTGGATCAACCACTGATGTTTGCGAAGCTAGGGATCGAATTACGGTACAATTCCTCTTGCCAGAGCGGTTGGTGCTTCTCCTTGACAAGCCATTACCACTGATAAAATCCCTAGCCACCAATCTTACTGTGTTGTTTTGATGCTTCTGGTGATGATTAAAATTATTAAGATGAGAATGGGACTGCAAAGTCCCAATAGCCTGGCAATATACTTCAGCAGCCATTATCTGAAAATTGAAAAGAAAACACCTGAGTAAGACAACCACTTTAGAGCTGAAAATTCAGGATCAGAGGGCAACAATGCTGGGTCGTTGTGGTGCCCAAGAGATGCAGCTAATACGTAGGTTTATTTGAATCAAGGAAACGGCAAACACATACTTGCTTGGAAGAATGTTCAATGTCAGAAAGGAAAGAAAAAAAAAAAAAAAAACTAACTTAAAAAAAAATAAAAAAAAAAAAAAAAAAAAAAAAAAAAAAAAAAAAAAAAAAAAAAAAAAAAAAAAAAAAAAAAAAAAAAA
>Ga0099825_1005165_pt1 | contig 16884 bp, 7 predicted proteins | sample SiratroredBW_FD_76838 | JGI IMG/M metagenome (GOLD analysis project Ga0099825, IMG submission 76838) | Root nodule microbial communities of legume samples collected from California, USA - Siratro red BW | ecosystem: Host-associated > Plants > Roots > Nodule | place: USA: California | collected...
CCTGTTGAGCAAGTGGAACCATTAGTACCAAAACCACAAGCTGAATCTTCAAAGCTTGCTATGGACGCAGCTCAAAATACCCCTCCAAAAGTGGACTATGCTACAGACCTTTTCAACATGTTGTCTATGGATGTCCCCAACGAAAATGGTTCTGAGTCAGCCAGTACAACTACTGATGATAATCTCTGGGCAGGTTTTCAGTGTATGTTTGTCTCCTTGTTAAAAAATGATTCAATAGGAAGTGTTGCTAGGTAGTTTTTGAAGATTTTAAGTTGCTTCAATTATGCTGGGTAGAACTTAGGTTGTAATTTTTTTGCTATAACTGTTTCAGCTGCTGCAGAGGTGTCAACAGCTGAGAAGACTAGTCCGCTGAAAGCAGCTGATAATAGTACTCCGCCATCTGCAACAGGTATTGAAGATCTTTTCAAAGATGCACCTTCTGTGATGCCAATCTTAACTCCAGAAAAGCCACAGAAAGATGTTAAAAATGATATAATGAGCCTCTTTGAGAAGGTACTTACCAATTCTTGTGTAGGTTTGTGTAGTGGAGTTACTTCTTTGACTTGATTTGCTTAGTCTTATTTATTGAATAAGTTCTTCTACCCTTATTTGATTTGTTCTCTTCATGCTCTATGTGCAAGACATATCCACTACAATATTGAAACAATATTTTTTTAGTTGCACTCTATCATTAGATGCTTTTTTTTTTCTTTTGATATTTGAAATACTTTTACCTGACTTGTGTTATTTTGACATTGCAGGGCAATATGGTATCTCCATTTTCTATGCATCAGCAGCAGCTTGCCATGCTTGCACAGCAACAGTCTCTGCTAATGGCTGCTGCAGCTAAATCAGGTGGGGATCCCAGGTATCATGCTGGCATACAAGAACCTAGACCAAATGTTCCTATGCAAAGTTGGCCAGCTACTGGCTACTCCATTTCTGGAGTATTGCCCATGCAGGTAATGACTGAAGTAAGCCAAATGTTACACGATGAATTATTCGTTTTGCCCAGCTACTAACTTGTTTCTCTTCTATCAGGGTCAGATTAGGAACATGACCCCAGCGCATTTTGCTGGGAGCTCTGTACAATATCAACCATCCAGGTATGTCATTAGTTTGTGTGCTCAACACCAAATTAATCTCTCTTTGGATTACTTGTAGGAATATTTTATTTGATTATTACCTTCTGTCGGTCCATAGAATTCTGATTAACCTCGGTAGATAATTGGTTCCAATCAACTTTAGTCCCATAAGCCAAAACGAATTAGAGTGTAGACTGTTGTACCAAAAAGGCTATTTTTGGGGGTTCTGTTTCCATTCCAATCACTCTAATATTTCAAAGCTAATGGTTCCGCCCTCCTCATTCACGAAATGAAAATTCTAGATGAACTAGATCTACAGAACATGGAATTTACCTGGATTATGTCATCTTTTACTGAAGATCTCGTGTCAAACCGCGCAACAATCTACAAACTACATGTTATACCATTTCTGTATTTTGTCATTTTTAGTGATCTCTATTGATTTTATACATTATCCACAGTGCACTTGTTCATCAAAGGAAACCTACAAACTTGTTTTTTACTGTTGGTTCCTACTATTCTTTTTCTTTATTTGTCACGCATCATATTACTTCCTCAGCTTATATAAAGTTTATAATGCATTTTTATGCAGTTTCTATGGTATGGGGCAAGTTCCACCTCCAGTTAACGGTATGATGACGACAACGGGAGCGAGTAAACCTCAGTCAGGAGCTCCAGTGTCATCTAGCACTACACAGTCAGCAAAGGATTATGATTTTTCCTCCTTAACACATGGGATGTTTGCGAAGCACTGATTGGTGTTTTTTATTGGGCAATTCCGGCTATATCATATACCATAGAAGAAGATTAGTAAATTTACAGGAACTGCACTTTCTTTTCTCATTTTTCCCTTGACCTGTCCGTGGGTTGTAATCCATTTGTAGAGCTAGTTCAGGCTTTTCCCGTTTGTTTGTTTCAGGTGATTGCTTCATTTGTATCCCTAGTTGTATTCAGTATTTATTCACAATAAAAAAAAAATAGTGATATTAATTATATATTCCCTCGTCTGCTTCTATGTCGTTTGTTACGGCAATCAATGCTAAACATTGTTTTGATGCTGCTTCTATCTTTCGTACACCATGTAATGTAATTTCATTCTTCAACAGTGTGAGTAAACATTCCATTGGAAATTATGATGAATGATGGAATGCTCACTGACTTTTATAATAATTATTTTAAAAATTCTATTTATTATTTTTATTGATAGGGTGAACTTATTGTGTAAAGAGAGTTACATTGACAATTATAAATTTAAAATCTATTTGTATATATGTATTATATGACAAAGTAAAGTGAATTAAATTAAAGTTATATATCACAAAAGAGAAATAATACAAATAGTTCTTAGGATAAAATATGACATTAAAACGTGTACATAGTACATTATGGCATGAAACGGTAGAAAAGTGGTTTTTCAGAAAAGTTCCTAGAAGGCATAGCTGCGAAAAACAGGGAGATATGAACCAAGGACGCGTTCTTCCTCCACCTCCATCACTTCATCCCGCACCCCATATTTTTTCAAAATCCTGAAAATACTCAATCTGGATTGTACAATTCTTCCCATATTTTTTCAAAATCATGAAATCTAAATCGTACAATTCCGAATATAAAAAAGTTAAGTGGTATAAAATTATTTAATTTTTTATTAAGAGTATAATGATATTTTACTTAGTTTTTGGAGGTGCAGGAAGAAAGTACGGAGGTGCTGCAAAGTTTGGTCTAATACTTTAAAAACAACTTAGTACATCGTCCTCCACAAAATAAAGTGACTTGCAATGTGATATATAACCTTATTTTCTAGCTTCTTCTATTGCACAAATATCATAGTTGGAAGAGAGCTAGAATTTCTAGAATCGCATATGTTACTTTAAGTTGGACTTATTTTAAACCTACAAAATCAATTTATAAAGTAAACTTTATATCTTATATACTGGATTTGGTTACATCACTATCCAACACTTCTTTTTTATTGTCTAGATTATGGTTGAAACACAATAGTCACTTACATATTTTCACAGATAAAGGTAGAGCATAACGTTATTGCCTTGCCTTTACACGCCAGTCGCATGTAAGGGTACATTAGCTTTTGTGCAAGACTTGCTTTCTAAGGCCAACCAGTGCAATTGTTAAAGGATTCACTCCTCTCTTTTCATAAATCACCATTGTTCATCACCGACTGTATTTTATATCATATCACATTTCATTTTAGATTCTGAAACATCCTATTACATAAAAGCAAAACATTTACTTATACTTTTCTTTCGAACTTTAACACCCAGTTCCAAATAAAATCAAATAATTGGGTTAGATCTAAAAGTCGTTGCAAAGCTCTCTAATCAAGCAAAACCTCTTCCAAATATTTATCCCACACAATAACTACTAACTTCCATATTTTGTCTCTTTTTACAAAATGTAAAAAAAAAAAGTTTTTTTATGGACTTTTCTGTGAATTTTGTGAACTATAAAATATTTTAAAAGAAATTATGAAAAATAAACAATCCTAGTTGTGAAACATTTTGATTAAGTTTTTCCTTTTAAAACTTGTTTTCCTCTTCTCTCTGTTTAAGAAAGTTCCAAAGAGAGAAGAAACGGAAAATAAGGTAATTTCCTGTAATAGAAAGATAATTGATTTAAGTAGAAAGTTTTTTTTTTTTTTTTTGTATGTGATTGATTTGATTGAATTAATAAAGATTGATATATTGTTTTTAGCGTAACGTTAAAATTGTTTTTAGGTATATTTTTAAAATATAAATATTTTTGGTTAAAAAAATTAGTTGAGAAAATAAAAATAATTTTAAATTTTTTAATTATTTAAAATATTATTTATTAATTTCGAATAATATTTATAAAAAATAATAAATATAATTATTTCAAAAATCCAAATATTAAATATAGGAGCAAATTAAATAATCCCTATAAGTCCACCACTCCCTCTTCAACCCACTTTAAATTTTTTTCCTATAAATCATCACAAATTATCATTAATCACACTTCCAAATACATAGCACCCTCACACATCATTTCAGATTAATCATATAAATATACAAAAATAGTAAATTATTTCAACCGATCAAAGCATTAAAATTCCAGAATTTGTGTAGAGCTGCAAGAGAAACAACTCGAAGATAACAGAATTTATGTAGAGCTGCAAGAGAAACAACTTAAAGATAACAATAATGTGTACGATTACTCAAAAATTGGAAAATTTTTAAACATGTATTAACCGTGATTGTGAGCCATGGTAACTTTTAGGATAATTTATCAAGCTATCATTTATTTGCTAGGATTGACAAGAGAGAGAGAGAGAGAATAGGAGTAAATTATTGTAAGTTACCTTTTAGTGCATAAAAGGTATATTGAGATAATGTATAGAGTTTTTAAATATAGTTAATTAAATCAATTAAGGTTCAAACTTTTAAAAGACAAACTTAGGTGTAATATGCTAAATATCTTTTAAGTTATTTTTAATCATCAAAATTAAAGTTTCACACAACAAAGATTAACATTAAAAATGAATCTATATTTCTCAAACAAAACTCTATTTTTTTTAAATCACGTATAATAGTACATTATAAATGTTCACAAAATACAGTATGATAGATAACAATAAAAAAAAAGTACAGAATCGTGAAGAGCATTTACAACACTGTATTTAAATTTATCTTAAAACAGTATCAATAAATACCAGGACCAAAGCCATGCTTGGTCATGTTAAGTGGCTAATAAATGTGTCCATGCCCTTAGCATGAACTACATAGTTCCAAATTAAATGTGATTGAAATGTTTTTTTTTTCAAGAAGATAAGAGAATAAAAACAAAATCCACAATCCACACCAAATCGAAATCCATGGTGGAACCGAAGCTCTAAGGTTGTCGTATTCAGCATGATGACATGAGTTTTGAAGTTGGTTTAACAACGTGTCACGTATCTAAAACCTTGACGGTGCCAACAAAACCCTACCACTTAATTTATTGCTTCTTCTTAGACTTCCACCTTGTGTTTTACTTTCACTGCCTCACACAATGCATGAAACCTTTGACAATTCTTCATCATGAAAATTATTAGATTTAGACTCATTGATCTCTAATATTTAAAACTAAAAGTACATCTTTAATAAAAAAAACATTGGTGTCAAAAGAACATAGTATTAAGACAATGATGGTGTAAACAAAATTGATAATCATAAGCATGAGTGTGGTACGTGTGCATGATATTATCACCTATTCTCAATGAAAATAAACCACAAGTTGAAGCGGTCGTGTTCTCAGTCACTGCTCATGCATAGTTTTTATTCATTTATTGTCTTTACGTGCACTTTCTGCCTTGCATTATTTGTTCACATCTTCTTCGTTCATCATCACATTTTCAATTTCAGATAACAATTTCTGACTTTGGTGCCTTGGAAAAGAAAATTTCACAGCCATTAGCCGTTCTATCATGGTCTCGTAGACTCAGCTTAGATTTATCTCAATTTATTATGATACGCAAAACAAAACCAAATTTCTAACTATCTGGTTGGGGTTGGTGTTTGCATGATATCATAAATATAATTATATTGCACACAACCCAAATCAAATACAGCCACATTTGTGTGTTCATGAATATTGTCCATAACGTTGAATTCGATCAAGTTATTGATTATTGTGTTTTGTTATGGGTGAAGTAGTAGTTAGCAAGGGACATAGGTGAGGTACGTATATAATTATTTTTTGTACGGTAGGTGATTAGGGAAGTATTATCGACCACTTACGAAACACAACAAGTATCTGTCGTGTTTTGACCGTAAAAGTATGTCATGGATGTTAGTTCCTCTACACTTTTTCAATGGAAGGGATGACTCTCATCGTCGAGAGCATTGCGTGTTCAAAAACTTGGTTGATCTATGTGTAATTATTTATAGGGGTGAAAGAAGCTTCCCACTTTACACAATAAAACTATACCTTAATCAAAACAAACCTAACTTTGAAAGCGTGCGTGTCTACATATATCTTTAACAAAGTGTGAAGGATGTTAGAAAATTTCAATGATTAATAAATACATGTGAATTAAGATCTTCTTTCATTTTTAGCAATTATGATAAATGTGATCAATTTTTAATATTGATTCAACCTACTATTAAATATCTTGCAAATTATTTGTCACGTGATTTCTATGTTGTTTTTTAAAACAGTTAAAATTCTATTATAGATAAAATTCTATAAATTAGATACATATATAAGCTCTCACTGGTTTATTGTCTTGTGAATATGAAATATCATATTGAACAAAGATTTGAAAACTACAGAAACGAGTACAATAACAAATAGTTCCGAGAAGTTGGTTCTTTTTAGCTTCTAAATTTATATGCTCTGAATACTTTTTTTTTATATTCCCATCATTGGAGACATTATCAATCTTATCATTGATTAAACATTCGTGTAATTTGAGTTAAAAAGTATGTTTTGTTTAGAGAATGTTCAACCTAAACACAATTTGATTTTAAATCATGTGTCATGAATTAAGAGAATAAAAAATTTGTACACATCTTGCTTAGGAATCTCTTAAATTAGTGATAGAAGGTTGAGGTTAGGATTCGCTTAAAATCCAAACAAGTAAAATAAGTGTTTTAGGCTAAAAAAATTTAACATTAGTATATTATTATAAAATTAAAAAATATGTATTTAAAAATACTTTTTAATTAAAAATTGAAATATCTTAATTATATACCAGTATTATAAATATTTATTTTATGAATAACAGTTATAATTTTTTTATAATAAATAATTAATAGATAATATTCTTATTTTTTAAAATATTGAACCATCAAAGAGTCTTAAAGATTAAAACTTTTTTTTTATTTTCTAAATTTTTTTATTTTCTATCTCTTTCTATTGTTTCATCAAAACGTCTATTTTTATCTCGTTCTTTTATATAATTTTTTTTTCTATACTATTACTTCAATTTGAGTGTTTGATTGTCATTAACTCATTATTTAATTCTAACCTTTTTTTTATATTATTACTGTGTATTCATGTTGTGTCAATCTATCTAGAGATGGTATAGTAGATTGAAGAATTGATTAGAGGCGGTATAGTAGATTGAAGAATTGATGTGTTTATAATAATATCATATAAAAATAAAGTTGGTTTTATTGTTGTTCAATTAATTTTTCCCTTATCAATACTTAATTGTTTGTTACATATTCCTTTATCATTTTATCTTTTCTATTAAAAAATTATTAACTTAATTTGAAACCTACCAAAATAATACTTTATCAATTTATTAACATAATAAATTAATAAGTTTTCATATGACTATATAAGTATATATTATTACGTTTCTATAGTTTAAGGATAGGAGTGTATCATAATTTTCAATTACAAGATTAATGAAATGATCAAAAATCATTTTATGTTTTATTTATTATTTAATTAATTCAAAATAATTTGTACAGATTTAAGAAAAAGTATGAATTTTTAAATTAAATTTAAACACTTACCAAATAGTATAATCATAAAAAGACTTTGAAACTTTACAGTCAAATTTATTCTGGTAGATTTTATTTTTATTTTTTAACTTACTCTCATTCTATATATGTAATGTGAGTTAAACTAATAAAAACTTGAAGGAAAAAAAAAAGAAGAGTTGAAATTTTAATTGAATCACAAAAGAAATTATAGATAAATTTATAATAAAAATAAAAAATAAATTAAAAGATACAAGTGAGTGAAAATAATAATAAAAGAGAAGTCAACAATGATATTAATTTTAATTATGAAAGTTATAACAACAAAGAGAAATTTTGTAATATTAAATAATTTTATTATTGAAAATATATAAGATGAAAGTTAATCAAAGAATATTAATATCAAATTAAAAAATTTATTAATAGAAAAAACCTTTATTAGAATAACTAATATAAATTATTTTATTAATTGAAAAAATTTCAATTTTTAATTTACCTTAAATTTCATAAAGACACAGTCTACAATTAAAAATGACAACAAAATGAAACTATAAAAATATATTCACGGTTTTCTTAAACCTACAACAATCCACGAACATCCGTAGATATTTTTTAAAACAATTAATAAGATTATTTAGAAATAATTAATTAAAATATAAACTCAAATAAAATTTCGATCTCGAAGTTGCATACTAAAATATTAATACAAATAAATCTAGGCTTTTTTTAAAAAAAATCAAATCAAGTTACACCATAAAATACAAGTTTTTTTAAAAAATAACCTCTTAACAATTAACTTTGATTTTTTAAGTCTAAATAAAAGTATAAATTTATAAAATCAAATTCTAAACCATTCTTTATTTATTAATATATTTTTAACAGTAGTTTAATTTTCATTACTCGATTTCCAAAATAATATCTAAATAAAGATCACTAATAACAGATAGCAAATTTTCAGAGGTTGAATATTATGATATTACACTAATAGATGTATACATTACACGTTCAATATCTATTAAAGGGTTCATCTAGTAGTCATTGCAATATATATTCAAATGTAAAGATCATCTTAATAGGGAAAATTCATTTTATAATCAACATTTACTAAAGAATAAGGATTTAAAATATTTTAGAATTCACAAAGTATATTTTATAAATTTTGACACTCATCATTATGGAATTTATATATACATTTATCGAGTCTCAATTATCAAAGGAAAAAAAAATTATTATGTTTCAGAATACATACAGTCACATATATACCAACATATAACTTTTGAATTTGAGGTATGAGGGAAAACACTCATTATAACTTAGAATACACGCTACCATAGTGGTCCACATCAAACCTACCCATATGTGTGTATAAATAAGTGAATTTGAGATGGAACAAGATGCGTAGTTATTGACTCAATTGTAAAATTTGGTTTTTGGTACCAAAGTTATTATAAAATTTTATACTACTAGAGTGTCAATGGAGAACTGTTTGGTTGATGCATAATTTGATTTTTGATTTTTGAGAAATGAAACCAGGCATGTCTGTTACAAGGTTGTAAAAGTAATAAATTTTGTGGCATTAAATTTTGCACGAGGCTTGGAACCTAGCATCCAATAGGGAATAGGGAGAGAGTGGTGACACTGGACCGTCAAAATATTTCACACCACTGGTCGCTATGGCGGTGGACGCATGTGGGAATGCCTCAGATGCCATTTCCTACCGCTCCCTCTGTAACGGTCATATTCTTTTAGCCGTTGCACTCTTTTTTAAATTATCCTCTTTCTCGTTATTATATCTCCAATAAGACCCCTTTTTTTACAAATTTTCTTTATCATCAAAATTATACTACTTAAATAAATTACAGTTTAAATGATCAAATATAGTATATTTTATTTGTGAAAAATAATAATAGAAAGAGACTTTAGTCCTGTAGGGTTCAAAGGCAACAAGAGCGTTTTCCACAACTTCATCTGACGGTTCAAATCGCATCGCGCAATCGCTATAAACACTTCTATAAATACCTTCCTTTCTCCACACTGCCAAAGTTCCCAGCACTCACAGACGGTAAGGTACAGGCGAAGAAGGTAAGTTCAGAAAAGGGGTTAAAACGAAGAAGAGAGAATGGGTTACGTTTCTGTGAAAACGATTCTAATCTCCACTGGGGTTTTATCAATGGCAATGGGTTTGAAACTCACACTCCCTTTGCTCTCCCATTTCTTCCTCACTGAAGCACCGCACGTGTGGACCTTCTTCCTCACGTGCTTCACTCCTCCTTACCTCTACATCCTCCTCAATTTCATCATCCTCACCATCCTCGCCTCCTCCAAACTCAACAACCACCTCCACCACCACTCCCCGCCGGACGACACTCTCCTCCTCCCCTCCGACCCGCCAATCTACCACCGTCCGCTTCCCGCTGTCCAGATCCCCGCTCCTGACGCCGTCCACCTCTCCGCCGCCGTACAAACGGACTACACCGTCTCTTCTGACGAATACCTTTACCAGACCAAACCAACGCTGAATCACGACGCGGTCAGTGAAGACAACGCCTCTGTCGGTTCCGTTTACGACGAGAACACGCCGCTGAAAGCGGCGGTTCACGACGACGATGCCGCTTCCGTTCTCTCTCCGAGCATGCAGAGGAAAGAATCTTCGGATTTCTCGGATTTTTCGTTCGCAGATGAGAACGAGAAACCGCCGGTTTCTGCCAGATTCAGCCACCGGAAAGCCGTTAGAGCCAGTCCCGAAGGTATCGTAATAGTAACTACAACAGTGTTAGTGTTTATCTGTTGATTTATGTATTTATTGAAATTTGAATTCGAACAATAATAAGAAAAACAAAAGTGAAGTGAAATGATTTTGAAAAAATGTTGAACTAAGCATGAGTTCGTTAGATATATGCTCTTAAATCGCATAATCAATATATATATTAAAGAACTATTTCGGAAAGTAGTAAGATGAAATTTCAATTCTAATTTAGAAATAATTGTATATGTTGTTTGTTACATTAGAGTTGAAATTATTGTTGTATGATGACGTGTCTGAATTGGTTTCGGTTATGGTGTGGTGGTTTAGGGGGGAAGGTGGTGGCGTTGGGAGTGGCGAAGGCGAAAAAGCACGAGACGTTGGAGAGCACGTGGAAGACGATAACGGAGGGGCGAGCGATGCCGTTAACTCGGCATTTGAAGAAGGCGGAGACGTGGGAGACGCAGGGGACGCCGTTGAGGGATTTGAACGGTGGACCTGTGATGAAGAAGTCGGAGACGTTTGCCGGGAGGGAGAAGAACGCGTCGACGCGGCTGAGGAAGGAGGCGTCGCTGAGTCAGGACGAGTTGAACCGGCGAGTGGAAGCGTTCATCAACAAGTTCAACGCGGAGATGAGGTTGCAGAGGCAGGAGTCGCTGAGGCAGTACAGGGAGATGATGAATCGAGGAGCTCACTGACACTCACAACAACACATTTTGCTTTGCTTCATTCACCACTCCAGTCATCCAATTTGGGGAAAACGAAGAAAACACAGTTTGGATTAGGAGGAAAATTGTAATCATGGGAAATGTTTTGGGATATTTTTTAATTTCCTTGAATTGGATTATTATTTTTTTGGTTCTTTATTATGTTAATAGTAAAGTTTAATCTTGTGTGCTTTTAGTTAGGCGACAACAACGGAAAGGTTTAATCTTTATTTACGAGAACTGAAAGGTTTTATAATAAATGCTTTGTTAACTATATTCGGGTTATTTTGGTATTTGCATTTTAGTCTATGAAAACTATTGTAATTTATATAACTTTTTATGCTTTAATGCTGAAAAAAAATTCACTGTTCATTTTTAAGATTAAAATATTAAAAAACTACTCGTATAACAACTAAAATGTAGTTTTCTTTTTTGCATAAAATTAAAACGAGAAAAACAATAGTGTAAGAACTATTAAAGGTAGAAATTACATCAATTTCCAGAATATGGTTGGAGGATACATAAGCTATGCAAGGCGTTTCACAGGTTTGAATTCGAATGGATAATTATTTGAATTGGAATTTATGCTAATTGTGGAAGCTATAAATATAATCAAACACCTCTTAATGTAAAATTATGCATATAAGTATAATTAGATGTTTGCTTTCACCATTGAATTGAAAAACTAAGTTTATATGTAAATTACACTATGTATGTATGTATGGATCACAATCACTGTAAAAAGAAATGTAAAATACTTTTAATATAATTACACATAGCAATACAAAAGTTCTTTAATTGAGTTTTGAAAAAGTGCTATTAATGAATAAAAATAATTCTCATCGTTAATTACTCTTGTGATTACCGTTTAACTATTAATTAACAGGATAGGAAAAACAAATATAAAATTATATAATATCTTAAAAAAATCAAAAAAATTATTTTTAAATGTATCTTATACTTAAAAACCGAAGATAATTTACACATAGCAATAAAAACATTTCATTTTGATTGAGTTTAAAAAAAGTGTTATTAATGAATAAAATTAATTCTCATCGTTAAGTACTCTTATGATTACCGTTTAACTATTCATTAATAGGATAGGAAAAACAGATTTAAAATTATATAATATCTTACAAAAAAAATTCAAAAATTTATTTTTAAATGTATCTTATAATTAAAAACCGAAGATAATGTCCTGTATAGATTCCATAGTAAATAGGGTAAAAGTATGTATTATCATATATTATTTTTTATATTATAGTTTACGAAAATTAGTTATTAAAAAATGAAAAATAGTTTTATACCAATAGCATAATTTATAAAAAAAAGTATTGTTTTTTTTTTCTTTAGAAACATTTTTTTATTAAAAACACACACGCTTATAATTAAAAATAAATAAGGCGTAACCTAAGTTATAAGTCCTTACAAAGCAACACAACCTTCCAGCAAACATATTATCACATATGTTAACTTCAATTATATCTTTTTTTCATCCATTCACAATAGAAAACAACTTTTACGTTAAGAATGTAAATTAAACTCTAATTATGTTGGTACTAGTTATTCTTGTAATCAGTCGAGGTATTTATAAAATTATTATAAGTCAATCAAAAATCATTTTGCAAGTAATTTTTAAACTACTTATTCAAGTTTAGGGTTCAAAATATGTATTTTTCTTATATAGATTCTTTTTACATTAAAAAAATCGAAAAGACTTGAAAAAAAAAAAAAAACAAAGGTTAGACTCATCCTTCATTACTGTTTACATATCAGATAAGAGTTTGCTCTAGAAAATACAAAATAAAAGCCGAAATCATAAGAGAAAAAACCTTAATCAAATTTCTTTATAAATGAACGAAGTATTATACAAATGGTAGATTACTTAACCATTTAGATATTCATGCATATAAAAAAATAATAATTATGAAAAAAAAAGGAATCCTTTTTTTTCTTCTTCTTCTAAAATAGTATGTAATTTTTGTGGGTAAGAGAGAGGTAGGGTATCACAAAGATGTGTTTGTATAATGCAATGAATGCATGATGAGACAAGTTCTGTTTTTCAAAAGCCATGTCGCCATAATGGTAATGATCTAACCATGAGGTGTTGGAATATTGGATAATGCATGGTTTTTGAAGAATGTAGTGAAAACTTCTAAATATTATTTTGCCTTTCTCAGTCACTCATTTGGTCAAATATCAAATGGAAAAGAAGAGTAAAATTGCAAGCACAAAACAACAAGTTTTGCCTCTTGGCTACATGATAAAGCAGTTGCACACAAACACATAAAGCCACATTGCTTACTTTGTTGGAACCTAAAGAATCCTCCACATTGTTCTACTATGATGAAACTAGTTCTCATTTTCAAAATTCACATCATAATGAAACATCACATTATGGATGTACCTATAAACAAAGAGAAAAGAATAGAATGCATGAGTGATGTTATGATCTTGTTGTACATTGCAACATTCTAAAATGAGACTTAATGAATAGAATTCTTGCATTTATTTCAGTTGTTGGGGAACCACCTAATGAATGGACTTGCATTTATTACACCACAATTTACATATAATGGATCTGAAAACCTTTGTGATTGAAAAAAAAGAGAGATTTTTTTTTCTATTTTTGATATTTTCAAAATAACTTTCATTTTAAAAATTTCAAGATTTCTATGATTTAGATAAATAACTACATTGAATTTAAGAAAAGCACACCTAACAATATGTTGATTCGTTATTTTTATTTTTAATATATAAAATATAAAAATTAAAAAAATTGTTCATTTAATAAAATAGGTAAGATTTTTCAATCTTATAACTTACCTTTTTTCTTTCACTTCACAAAAAATACTCAAGAATGAATTACAGTAATTAAAGGTAACTGAAAATAAGAATAGAATTAAAAGAATATTGAATGTACTTTTTAAAAATAAAAGATCAATAAAAGAATTAAAAAAATACGACAATTAAAAAAGTAAGGAAAGAGTTCCAAGTAAGCTTTTCAGTATTTATTTTTAAACGTCACATTTTTTAGATTATTTTTATTTAATTGTCATTTCTAAATTTTGGGATGATATTAATACCTTTTTTTTTTTGTTATTTATATCTCTATATTTTAACCTAATTTTTAGTTAACTTACATATTGTGATGTAAAAAGGAAAAAAAATAAAAAAATTCATTAAACTTAAGAAAAAAATATTATATTTTTTTTCTAAAAAAATTAAAACACTTAAAACCTTTTTTTTTCTGTACAATACTGCTATACTAATAGATGAAAATATAGAAACCCCAATCTCCCAATAGAGTGGTCCAGTGGTGAAGTGAAAATGTTAGATAATTTAGACAATGGGTGGGTGCCATTAATAATTTGGCCAATCTTTAAATAATTTTGCACTTTATTCATATGAAAACTACATGCATGACAATAAAATGATATTCCTATATTTCCTCCTTTCCTTTATAAAGAAAAAAAAAACTAATTTGTTAATATAAATTAATATAACTAATTTTAATTAAAATTATTAATTTAAATTTTCTTTCAAAAATAATCATATAAATGGTTTTCTTAGAAAAGAAAATAAACTATATACATAAGACTAGCCTAATATAACTAAGTTAAGAAAGAACTACATCTTAATCTCATGTTTGAAGAGCAATATTGTTTATTATTATCAATATTTTTAGCTTTCAAACCAGTAGAACAATCAACATCATTATTAGTATTTTTCTGAATAAGTTTGTGATGACTATTTAGTCACATATTAATATTATATAAATATATATATATATATATATATATATATATATATATATATATTAATGATTTCTTTATAAAAGTGTAGATCAAGTAAGTTATTTGAATCTTACAAAATATCAACATACAACTTAAAAATAATTTGTCTCACATTAGATCTCATGTATCGTATAGACTAATAGTACACCAAGACTATGATGATTTTCAATTTTGTAAGCATCGCACTCCAAAGTACAAAATTTATAAAAGATAAAACTCCAATTACATTCATTATTTTGTATAGCTCCACTTACGTAGCATTATGACTCGTGAGATTCTAATATTTAGTTTGACATAACATATGGATTAGAGAGGTTCGATCCACATAAGAGTATAATACTATTTTTAACACAAAAGTTTAAGACAATAAATTTGTGGATCTTCTTTTTTATTCTTATATGTTGTCAAATTTTTTCATTTCTATTCAATGTGGGACTAGACTCATATTTGGATACCAAACAATTTATCCTTCAAGCAAGATTTTCTTTCATATTGGTACACTTCCTTTCGAATAGAAATATTTTTAAATATGAGTATCTCACTCACAAATGACTTTTACTTGTACCGTTGTTCACACTTACACTTGTCTGAAACTTCCATCAAGAAAATTTTTAATACAAGATCAAATTGTGTTCGTTTGAGCCGGTCACCACCACAAACCATGGCTATAATATCACTTGCTGAAAAAATCTAAGGGAGAAAAAACGGGAAGATTAAACAAGAATGAGACATGAGCGAGACTTACACAAAGAATTGACGTCACATTCAACCCAAAACCTTTAAGACTTTGGGTTGAAGGTAGTGTTGTATGTGATTTCATAAATAGGATATCTTTTAATGATTTTTAGTAAGAAGATCATGTTATTTTGTCATTTCTAAACTCATAAAGGATTTCAACATTTGAGATTGATTTCTATTAAACAAAGTAACGTTAATAGATAAAATATGAATACATTAGGATTCCAAGTGTTAATTTGGTCTTACATTATGTAGGAATGAGCCTCAAGAGAAATACATAAGAAAAAAGACACATATCTATTGCTTTCAAATTTTGGGTTGGATATAGTGCCTTGACTTTCTTATATGGTATGTCCACGACTCATTCTTGTCAAATCTAGTAACACGATCATAGAACAAACTCGTGAGTGGTTGAATAATTTTGTACTCCTTGCATCAAAAGTCTTTTTGAATTTCAAGTATGTCTCGTTGTGATAAGAATATACTATTGTTTAAAGGAAAGTACCAATATGAAAAAATTCACATTTATTCGTTTAGTCTCACATTCACTAAAAAAAACTGAATTTACCTAGGACAAAAATTCATAGATAATGACAAAAAAAACTTTGGATAAATAAGTATTACTTATATAGCTTATCAACGGCTCAAAATCTATAAATAATTAAGACGCAGGTAAATTTTTCACATAAATAATTTTATTTCATGCTTTCTAAAGAAATTGATACATGAATGAAATTTTATATTAGTTTTAATATTGATATGTAGAATAAAATTACTTTTAATACTAATCCGTAGAATAAAATTCTATGATGCTTATTTGCATATCTTTGTCAGACATCACTTAAAAATTATTCACTGTAATTATTTATATAACTTCAGTGATTATATTTGATAAGTATAACTTAGTACACGTCAATAAATCAATTTACTTATATAGAATATAAGTGAGTGTATTATTAGCATATTTATAATAAATTAATATATAAAATATTAATTAAGAAAAAATACCCATTTATTTCTCATATAAAGCAATAGAAAAATACCATGTATTAGATATATTATATTTGATATGTAAATAAATTTTAGAATTAATGATATTTTTGTCCTCTTATTTTAATCTATGTGCGTTTAGTTTTTTTCAAACTTTAATTGTTTATTTCTTTATTAATTGACTTTACTTATAAAAAACTGTTTATCTCCTTGTTCTTATAATTTCTCAATAATTGTAGTGAAACTTTTTATCTCAAATTTCATCCAAATAATTATCAAAATGTAACACCACTATGACGTGGCATTGATTTATGTAATTTGACTATAAAAAAATATAAAATATTTAAATAGAAATAAGATAAAAAAAAAAAAAAAAAA
>Ga0099825_1005167_pt1 | contig 16882 bp, 12 predicted proteins | sample SiratroredBW_FD_76838 | JGI IMG/M metagenome (GOLD analysis project Ga0099825, IMG submission 76838) | Root nodule microbial communities of legume samples collected from California, USA - Siratro red BW | ecosystem: Host-associated > Plants > Roots > Nodule | place: USA: California | collected...
TATATATATATATATATATATATATATATATATATATATATATATATATATATAAATATTAAACAGTTGGTTAACCAAATTACAAACTTCCATCTATAATTTAAAAATCATTAATTTGTAATTAATTTGTAATTAATTTACTTAAACTGTAATTAGGAATGACAATTTAGTTGGTTCAGCTAGTTCTGGTCTAGCTATCCCTCTAAATTGACTGACCACATAAAAATTAATTTAATTAATTTTATTGATCTGTCTAGCATAATGATTCATACAGATTTGTGCATCAAGCCACATCATAAGGAGACATGTTAGCAAAAGATGTACACATAAATGTTACAGTTTATTTTAATATTTTATATTTTTGTTACATTTCATAAGTTATTATTGATAATAAAATCTAAATAAATATAATATCATTTACTAAAATATATAATAAACATATTAAAGTTAATTTTTTTATAAGTAAAGAAACATAATAAAAAATAATTGTCTAAGCTAATAAAAAATAATAATAATTAATTATTCTCTTATCTTATTTTTAAAAGCATTATTGTTGTTATATCACTTCAATAGTATATATTAGATTTTTATAATGACTTATGACAACTAAATTAAAATATTGACTAACTGACGGGTTGGATCCATGTCATCTCTAAAAGAATACTATATTCTCTCTAGTACATTAATATATTCTCAAGTAATTGAAGAAAATATTTAATAAATATAAATTTCTTTATCAATAACTGAATATATTAAAAAATTTATAAGCACATTTTGAATGATTTTTAAACTATGGAAAGATGTTAACACATGACTTAAAAATCATTTAGTATTAATGAAAAAAATAGTCATTTAAATTCTATAGATTATATAAAAGAAAGTCAATTGTCCACCATCTTCTTTCTCTCTCTTTTTCGATAGACATTTCAATGCAAGGTAGGTTTCAGACGTTAAACATTCCGTATCCAATTCAAAATCATGTAAATGAACAAAAAATCCAAAATAATTTTGTATCTTTGGTCAAATTCTTGCTTCCAGAATAAGAAAACCAGTGAAAATAAAGAAAGAACACTATTTTTCTTCTCTTTACTTTTTTTAAAGATTTCTTCTTTAATCTTAGTCAAACTCCACCTTTCATAATAAAAACTCTTCAGTTGAATTGGTATTATTAGAATAGATCTCTTAAAATAAACTACATAATTAAAAGAGAAACCTCCTGGAAGAAGATGATCAATTATCAAATTCTATAGTAATGAAATTTAGCTATTTTACAAAGCTGGATTACCTCAAAAAGGAAAAATTTCCAGATTCAAGTTGTAATCAACTTTTGTATTAAGAAAATTAAAATCCAAAACAAAACAATAGTATTTTTATTCAAATCTTCCTTTATTTATTTATTTATTTTTAAAATTTAGTTGTTTATTAAATATTATTAGTTTCTTCACCACATATCTTATCTTTTTTCCAGAGTCAGATATTCCTTACTTTGCGGATCCCATTCATGTCGTTTCCAATAAAATAATGATTAAATCAATAGTGCATCACACACCCCCAGAGCTTTCCCGGTGCCACCCTTTGAATGGTTGACATTTGCATAAAAACTAGTAAAACTGAAAAAAGAAAAAAGAAAGTTATTCTTTTCAATATTCTATTCCAATTACCAAGTGTTATTTTAATATCTACATAAGTATTTTTTTAAAGGGCTGTGTCAGAATCTGTTTCCTATGATTTATGTTTCTGGGTACATAGATAAGGTTGAATCAAAGTGTTTGGGGTGGTGCAGAATTCAGAGCAAGTGTGCAGAGGAAGAGGAATAATAGAAGAAAGGTGATAAGGGTGTCAAGATCAATGGTGTTATCAGGTGTTGATAAAGATTTGAAGAAGATTTTGGATGCAAATATGGATGAAGTGGATGCTAGAAGGCGTGCACGTGAGGCCTTCAAGGATATTCAGCTTGGAATTGATCACATATTGTTTAAGGTTTGGTTTGGTTTTTGTTTTGTTTCTTTTGTTTTGGTGTTGTTTGTGAAATTGAGTAATTCTATACCATTTTTTTGTTTCGAATATGTCTGGTTTTGTCTTATGAGTGAACTTTTTGCTATTTGATTTTGAGGGACCTGCAAAATATTTGGTTTTGGCCTTTATTTTTTCTTAATTCTCTCATTCTTTAATGCTGAGGATATTAATTGGTGGAGTACATGGTTGTTGAACCGGTTCAACATGGTTACATGGTTTGAAACTTTGACTTTGAGATTTCTGGTTTGCAGTGGCAAATCTGTTGGAGAGAGGAAGACAGTGTTCTGACTTTAGCTTCATTTTGGTAATGGGTAGAGAGGGTTTGTTTGTTATATTCTATTGCCCTAATTTTTGGTACTGAGATAGTTTACCCTAATTTTTTAAAGCAAAAAAGGGAGATTTTTTAATATATATTCTGTTAAACTTGATTATATGGATGAATTTTGTTTTGGATGAATTACCTGAGGCTAATTTTTAAAATTTAAACACTTTAATTTAACTTATTGATGAAAAGAGATGAGTCATGAACACTTTAATTCTAATTTGTCACAAGGGGCATGGGGGTTTCTACTGTAGCTATTAAATGTAGTAGAATTGGGAACTCTGTACTTAAATGCAACGGGGTCAGCCTTCAATACAACTACAATAGGATAGTTACAAGAGGAAAAGTGTTAGGTGGGTACCCTTTCAAAATTCAAACACTTTTGAGTATAATATTATTTGACTATGCTATTCAATAATTTAGGGTATAAAAATGTAAATTTCTAATGTCATTCTTGTATAAATATAATGGTCATTTCCCCACTTAATCAAAAGTTTAAATTTTCTGAAATAATAATAGGAACAATTCTTACATGAGCACGGTGAGTGGAATATTGAAGCTATCTTTTTGTTTTTCTAAGTTTTTGATTTGTTGTGACTTGTGAGCATGTACTGGTGCAAAATGGCTCCAATTTATAGTGTAAATGTGTGACATCACCCAATATAAACTGTGTTATAGAGAGATTTTTCTCAAGAACATGTTGGGATTCACAACAATTAAGATAGTTAAGTGAATTTCTTGAGTAGTTAATGTTCCTTAAACGTTCTTTCTTACTCAATTTTGCATCAGACACTGCCATATGCAATTGGATCTGTACATTTTTTTTTTCTCCATTCTGTTTCAAACCCATCAATTAGTCTTGGCTTTTGGTATTAACGTTTTTGGTGCAGGGATAATTTTTTGGGGGTGCAAGGATTGTTTTAACCGATGTTTTATATCACTTTAATTCTGTACAATTTGATTTACTTTAAATGTTAACATCGATTCTTTGTTTGCTGTTTTTCAGACTCCATGTGATGGAATAAAAATGGAAGAGGTTAGTGAAAAATTTAGTCTTAAACGCTTTCATGCAAGTTGTGTTTCTTCTGAGCAGTTACTAAGAAAAGTAATGATTTGCTAACTATTTATGTGAATCATCATCAATGCCAACTATTGTCCTGTTTTGCTATTGACATATGATGATCACTTAATTTGTGTGCTATGCAACAGTCATATGAGAAGAACTCAAAGGGACTAGAAATCTTCTGCAAAAGTTGGCTTCCTGAAGCATCTAAGCCCAAAGCAGCAGTGTTTTACTGTCATGGTTATGGAGACACTTGCTCGTTTTTCTTTGAAGGCATGTAGCTGGTACTTCGACTTTGTAGCTATAACTAACTAAATTCAGTCATCTTGAGGATTAGCAACTCAATGGTATCATGGACTTTTTGCAGGAATTGCTAGAAAACTGGCATCATCTGGATATGCAGTTTTTGCCATGGATTATCCGGGATTTGGTCTTTCAGAAGGTCTTCATTGCTTTATTCCCAGTTTTGATGGACTTGTTGATGATGTTATTGAGCATTACTCTAAAATCAAAGGTACCTACTATACTCCCATCAACTCCCAAGTCATGAAATTCTTCAATAGTATGTTGCGTCCTGGTGGTTTTTGATTATGCTTACTTTGTATATGGACAGAGTTAAGGGATCTTGAATTAGTATTTACTTTTGTATGAAGTATTTGATCCATTCCTTCTGAGTAGTCTATACTATTAACCAATGCTCAAAATATGAAGAATATATCAGAAAATATAACATTAAATTAATGAGCTGTCTTCCAATGGTATTGAGCAGGAGAGGACTAGAATTAGACATCAAAGGGCCAAAGCAAAAATTTTTTTGAGTGCTCTCAAGGATTGTTTTTATTTAAAAACTTGGAAGTTAAGGGGAATAACAAATTCTTTATTTGTTTATTTTGACGCTTGTGGGAGGGTGATGAGTTCCACACCTATTGAAAATAGAAATTATTGAGCTTTATAAAATGGAATTCTTCACGTTGTAGTTTTTCATCTCACTTTTGCATATATATTCTAACCAAGGCAGTAGCTAAAGTGAATCTGTCAAATAGATGTGCTGCAAATAGACTTTCAGGGAATTATTGGTGAGCTCTTCGCATGATGAGTTGATAAGCTATGAGTTGTGTTTCGGATAAAGGAAATACCACAGCTGTTCACCCATAAATGTGATTATGTGTTCAGAAAAAGGCATTTAGCTTTGTTGTTAGTGTTTGCCTATATTCTTCTTTACCTGGAAAATAGAACTGTAACATGGAAAGATTCTTAAAAAATTCTAAATGTTACATCTATTTCCATTTTTCTTGGAAACAAGTTATACAATTTAATACCAAGATATTGTATTAGGAGAGTAAATGGTTTGTTGTAGGGTGCTGATCAGTTAGTTTTTTGATGGTTAGTTACTAATAATAAGTTCTTAATAAATTAAACACCATTGTATCTCACTCATCATCTTGTAATCAATCAGTATGATTCTTTGTGATTGCTTCTCTCAAACTACTCAGCATTAACCTTTGATCTCTATCTTTCTCATCCTCTCATTACTTGCATGTTGATTCTGTTATATTCATTCAAAAGATTTGTTTCATGTTGCAGAAAATCCAGAGTTCCGTTCTCTTCCCAGCTTCCTATTTGGACAGTCCATGGGTGGAGCTGTTGCATTAAAGATACACCTGAAACAACCTAAGGCATGGGATGGTGCCATTCTTGTTGCACCAATGTGTAAGGTATTTTTCTTGAAACACTATCATGTATGGAGTTCTGGCTATTCTTTGCTTTGATCTCCCTTTGACCAGAAAATCTGTGTAGATTGCAGATGACATGGTTCCACCGAAGTTGGTCACTAATATCCTGATTGGTTTAGCCAATGTTTTACCAAAGCGTAAATTGGTTCCAAACAAGGATTTAGCAGAGGCAGCATTCAGAGATTTAAAGAAGAAGGAACAGGTTTGTATTTTGTGATGTAGTCCAACAGAATGCTCCTTTTGCTCAGCTAATCTTACTACAAAGATTCATCTTTCCTTCTGTGCCTCTTATTGACTCCACTTTTCTCCTATTGTTTTCATGCATTTGTTTTTGGTAATGTTTTAGTAAGAGATTCACTCGTTTCTAATGTCTTTGCAGACTGCTTACAATGTTATTGCTTACAAGGATAAACCACGCTTGCAGACTGCTGTAGAATTGCTTAGAACTACTCAAGAAATAGAGCGGCGATTGAAGGAAGTATGTTCTGATCTTCTGGTTTATCTAAACTAAGTGGTTGCAAGAAATTTTGGTAAAAGTCATAGGTTCAAAAAGATCACAAAACTTAGGCGGCAAAGTCAAGGATGCTAGTATAGGAATATGTTTCATCTAAAACTAGATAAACAGTTGAAACTGATGCCTATAAATTCTAAAACAAGATCTAGAAAACCCTTAAAACATGTCAGGCAATACCCTTAAAATTTCTATATGTTTGAGAATCATTAGTAAGTCATGTCATGAGGATTATGCAGAAATAGTGAATAGTGATCCTTTCAAGACTACCCTTTTACTCTGGCTTCTAAAGACACCACTCTACTTCATATATTTCAAGAGATCTTCCTCACAAGTCACATTTTAAGAAGGCAATAAATATATGTGCGTTATTCTTACAACACACCAATCTACTTGGCATAATTCAATAGTTTCTCGTGCTTTTAGTTTGATCAAGTGTTCTTTTTAGAGAACTACTGATTAAATCCGAATTTTCACTTTTTTCATCTGGACCATATTCTGTCAATGTTAAATTAATGCATTCTTCACATGTAATTGATTATGATTGCAGGTTTCTCTACCATTGTTCATCCTTCATGGAAAGGCAGACACTGTGACTGATCCATCAGTGAGCAAAGCCTTGTATGAGAATGCAAGCTGTTCAGATAAGAAGCTTAAGCTTTATGAAGATGCCTACCATGCTCTTCTGGAGGGTGAGCCTGATGAAGTAATAACTGAAGTTTTTGGTGACATCATCTCTTGGCTTGATGAACACAGCTTGAAACAGAACCAACCTTCCTCCTAATACTGATAAATTACTTCTGCTATCTTCTGATTTTAAAAAGATGAGTATTTTTTATTGAGATTGTTTCAAGCAATGGAAAGTGTAAGCTGCCGTTAAAGTTATCTATTATTTGCAGCTTAAGTTTAGTTAATACACCAGAACCTTGTTTTATGTATATAACATAAAAGGTTTATATATATATATATAAGATAAAAAAAAACAACAATTTAACTATAAGAATGGTTAATGTTATCTTGAACTTTAAAAATAATATATAAAAATATTTGTTCCACAAAATTTGAAAATTTAAGAAAAGTAAAATATTGGTGTAAACTTATTAAAAATGATAAAAATTACGAAAAAAAGTCAACAAGACGAGATTTTAAATTTGTTGAGTTGTGGTAATATAAGCGTCCGGTTAAATGTACCCTTAGGACATGATTGTGGACTCGATAAATAGAAAAAAAAAATATTTAGTTTTATGGGAAATTATAAAACCTTTCAATAAATCATTACATATAAGAGTAACGTTATAGTGTTATCTTCATGTGACACTGTTGAGGTGTCAAATATATATTATTTTAATATAATATGTAAAGACAATATGTTTTCTTGTCTTTTTCGTTTTCTTATCTTTTTTGTTTTTTCACGCATCGTGACTGTTGACCGTTTCTTTTTTCGTTGTCAATCTTTATTGTCCTTTTGGTTCGTTGTCTTTGTTGTTATTCTCGTGATGGTTTGACAGTTCCACTTTAGCCTCATTGTTCACTGTGAAGGTGTGATGGTTGGAGTAAAGGTTCGTCTTTTTGTGGTTTTTGATGGAAAATAAAGTTTTTTTTTTATCGTTTAAAGGTTTTGTTTTGGGTTGACGTATGATTTCCATTTGGGGTTTATAGTTGTGGAATAAAAGTTCGTCTTTTATGGGGTTTTTAATGAAAAAGGAAGACTTTTTTGTGGTTTCACAATTTAATTTTTTGTTGAAGTATGATTTTTGTTACTTCAGTATATGGTGTCGATAAGAATGGGTTGTGTGGTCATTTTAAAAGTGTTTTCTTTTAGAATGAGTGGTGGGTGGATGGATTGTTTGGTTTTTTGTGGATTGTTTGCAAGTGATTGAAAGTTACAACATTCATGACTGAAAAAGGAGTTATTGTGCATGGTCTAATGAACACATCAACACATCTGACTTTTGTCGCTAAAACTTCAACTATGGTGTCCACTGATTAAAGAAGGGATAACCACTGGTGTTTTGTAAAATAATAATAGTGGTTCTGAGCATACAAAACATCAGAGGTGAGAGGATGTTAGGGAATATCATAATCAGCTTGTTAATGGGCCAAGTCATGGGCCTAGAGTTTAGAAGGTTTATTCTAGAAAGGACAAAAAAGGGAAAATATAGAGATTTGTAATGGGAGCTAACGTGGTAAGTCGGTTACACTAGTGGGAAGTGGGTATTCAGATTGAGGGTGTTATGTAAGTGGGGGGTGAGTGGAGAGACAGAGGGAAGTTATTCTTCATTTTCAGCTGCAAGCTTGGGCAGAGAAGATTTTTTATGGAGTCATAGGCTCTGGACTGTTAGCGTTTAATTTCATTTTCTTGTATTTCAGCAATAACATTTCATATTTCTCGTGAGTATTTCCTTAGTCTTTAACAATTGGTCTGACCTGCCGGATCCAACGTGAGAGAGTGCAATGGAGACCAGACAATCAACCAAGATGGAGATGGTTGAAGCAAGGGTAACAGCGATAGAAAAGAAACCGGGTCCGTTGGAAGTGACTGTGAAGGAGTTGCAAGATGTTATGTTGAAAGAATAAAGGGAAAACTCATCTGAGCGTCAAGTTATGGAGGCGAAAAGAAAGGAGGCAGCTTGTTTTCACAAGGCAATGCTATGTAAATTTCTATGAAAAGATTACAATGAAGATGATCAAGGAGAGGATGGGAGTTCCTTTGTTTTCCATAACCAAAAACAGGGCTCTTCGATACTTGGGAATGATTCAAAATTATAGGATAATCGAAATGTGGGTATTTCACAATTAAAAGGAGATTCATTAGAAGAGTTCAGATTGGCTGTTCGTAAGGTGAAACTTTCGATGTTTGATGGTAATGACCCACGAGGGTGGATTACCTATGCAGAAACGTATTTTAGTGTGCAACAAACTAGCCCACAGGTGAAGGTGTCTTTAGCCCAAATATGTATGGAAGGCAACTGCCTACATTGGTTCACAATTCTGTTAGAAGCTAAGCCTGCGTTAACCTGGGAAAATTTGAAAGAAGAACTCTTGTTGCGATACAGCGGAAGGCAAACCTAGAATCCGTATGAAGAGTTAGTGGAAATAAAACAAACAGGATCAATTGAGAATTATATAGAGGAGTTTGAGATGCTAACTGCACAAGTTCTAAGACTGTTTGAAAAAAAATGTTTGGGGTATTTCATGCATGGACTAAGAGAGCATATCAAGAAATGGGTGTGGTGCAAGGCCCAACAACAAGAAACATGGTGATGACAATTGCTCGCAATGTGAAAGTTGTTGTAGGAGGTGATACCCTATCCAAGGGAGTAAGTCGTAGTTATGGAGGAAGAGTAGGGTATAGCAATAGCCCTAATGTTGCAAGAAGATTCTTGTCAAATTCAAGATACTCACTATATAACCAACCTGAGAAGGCTCGTGCTAGTGACATGGATCCAGAACGTCGTGTTAACAATGGGGGATACAACGTCAATGGGTCAACGAGAAACGAAGAAAAAGGAACCTCAATCAACAAGTCCAGGGGTGTTTGTCATTTATCCAACCAAGAGTTGATGGAACGAAGGAGGAAAGGATTATGTTATAAGTGTGGTAAGAAATTCCATCCCTTACACTAATGCCTTGACCACCAACTTAGGGTGATGGTTTTGGCAGAGGATGAAGAGTTAAATTCTGATGGGGTGGTAATGGCTACTGATGATGCAGGAACAATACCAGATGCTGAATTGGAGTGTAATAATTTGGAGTTGTTGTGCCCTTTTGACAGCGAAATCTTGTACCCAAAAACTACTAAATTAGGAGGTAAGATTAAGGGTGTTCTAATCTTGATCTTGGTTGACACTGGTGCTAGCAATAATTTCATTTCCAGGAGATTGGTTAAGGCCATGGAACTATCAATGGAAAACATAAAAGCAATGGGTATCAAATTAAGCGATGGTCAGAGGGTGGCAACAACAAGTCATTGTGCAAGATTGAAAGTGGATTTGTGGGACCTTAATATCACAATAGATGCTTTAATATTGGAGTTAGAAGAAATTAATTTAATTTTAGACGTATCTTGGTTGCAAACATTGGGGGCCACAACCATGGATTGGCAAAAAATGTCTATGCAATTTCAAGTGGATGGCCAAGGGGTGACACTAAGGGGCTTTACTAAGCCAAATCAAGTGTCAACCTCTCTACAAAGCTTATTAGAAGAAGACAAGAAGGAAGTGGGTAGGCTACTTTGGACAACAGAGGTGCAGTGCCAAGGAACAAATATACCAAGCACCTTATCAACTCAAAGGAGTAGAGAGTTGCATCAATTATTAGCTGCATTTTCAAAGGTGTTTAAAGAACCGAAAGGGCTTCCACCACAACGAATGAGTGATCATGTGATTTTATTGCAAGAGGGTTGTGGTCCGGTTAATGTTCGGCCATATCGATATCCACATCATCAAAAGAATGAGATTGAAAAGTAGGTTGAGGAAATGTTGCAATCTAGTTTTATCCGTCCTAGCTCAAGTTCATTTTCCAACCCAATTATTTTGGTTAAAAACAAAGATGGGTCATGGCGCATTTGTGTTGACTATTGGGCATTAAATAAAGTGACAATTCCATAAAAATATCTGATTCTAATAGTGGATGAATTATATGGCTCTAGATTTTTCTCAAAGCTAGACTTGAAATCCGAGTATCATCATATTAGAGTGCATAGTGCAGATATCCATAAGACTGCATTTAGAACTCATGATGGTCATTATGAATACTTAGTTATGCCATTTGGCTTGACTAATGCTCCAGCCACCTTTCAGTCCATCATGAATGATGTATTTCGGCCATTTTTGCGAAGATTCGTCTTGGTCTTTTTGACGACATTTTTGTGTATAGCCCTACTTGGGAGACACTTAGAACACTTGGTAACGGTATTCCAAGTATTAGAAACTAATCATTTTGTTGTCAATGGAAAGAAATGCCATTTTGGATAATGAGAGGTTGAGTATTTGGGTCATATTGTATCAGCAAATGGTGTAGCAATGGATCCTAAAAAAATATAGAATGTTGTGGAGTGGCTAGTGCCAAAAAATGTGAAGGGAGTTAGAGGATTTCTAGGACTTACAGGCTACTACAGGAAGTTTATTGAAGGCTACGAAAAGATTGCAAAGCCATTAACAAGAGTTAACAAAGAAAGAGGGGTTTCTTTGGAGCATAGCAGTGTAAGATGCATTTGAGCAACTTAAAAAGGTTGTTACCTCAGCACAAGTCCTTACACTTCCTAATTTTACCCAAAAATTCAGAATTGAATGTGATGCTTCTGGAACAGGATTGGGTGCAGTTTTAATGCAAAAGGGTAGACCAATCACTTTCTATAGCAAGGCCCTTTCTTAGAGGTCTTTAGTCAAGTCAGCCTATGAAAAGGAGATTATGGCATTGGCCTTATCGGTCCAACATTGGCAGCCATATCTCTTGGGCAGGAGTTTTGAAGTTTTAACAGACCAAAAGAGCATTAAACACTTACTTCAACAACGTATTACAACCTCTTACCAGTAGTGTTGGATGACCAAATTGCTTGGGTATCAATTTGATATCATCTATAAATCTGGTCAAGAGAACAAAGCAGCTGATGCCTTATCCCGATTACACGAAAATGACGATTTAAATATGTTATATTCTTATCTAAAGTGGTTGGAGGGTAGACAACTGGTTGAAGAAGTTCAATAGGATCCTAAACTCTAAGAAATCATTGCTGCAATTCAAACAAAACTAGGTTCTAAACCAGGTTATTCCTTACAAAATGGGATTTTACTTTATTATGGGAGGTTAGTAATTTCGAGTAAATCATCTTGGATTCCTACTTTATTACAAGAATTTCACAATACTCCATTAGGGGGAAATTCCTGTTACTATCGTACATATCAAAGGCTAGCTAAGAATCTGTATTGGATTGGAATGAATAATGTTGTACAAGACTATGTCAAAAAGTGTGATGTTTGTCAACGACAAAAATATTTAGCTATGTCACTTACTGGTCTGCTACAGCCGTTAAATGTTCCAAATCAAGTTTGGGAGGATGTCTCCCTTGATTTTGTCACGGGCTTACCTAGATCTAAAGGGTATGAAGCAATTTTGGTTGTGGTTTATAGACTCTCTAAGTATAGTCACTTTATATTACTGAAACAGCCATACACAGCCAAGAGGGTAGCAAAGGTGTTCGCAAACGAAGTGGTCTGGTTACATGACATTCCGAAGTCCATCGTGAGTGATAGGGATCCTATTTTTTTGAGTAATTTTTGGAAGGAATTATTTAAAGTCCAAGGCAATATGTTGCAAATGAGTTCAGCTTATCATCCTGAATCGGATGGACAAACTAAGGTCATCAATGGATGCCTCAAGACTTACCTTCGATGTTTTGTATCTGAACAACCTAAAAACTGGCTTGTCTGGCTTCCTTGGACAGAATTGTGGTACAACACCACTTATCATGTGTCTACAGGAGTAACACCATTCAAAGTAGTATATGGTCGTAAACCACCCACCATTACTCGTTATTTGCAAGGGGAAATTCGAGTGGAAGCAGTGGCCCATGATTTAATGGATCGCGATGAGGCTCTTTGTTAATTGAAGTATAATTTAGAGCGTGCTATGCAGAAATTTGCCAATAAACATTGACGAGAAGAATCATTTATGGTTGGTGATTGGGTTTTCTTGAAGCTCAGACCTCATTGACAACAATCTGTGGTTCGAAGGATCTGTCTTAAGTTAGCCCCATGTTATTTTGGTCCATTTCAGATTGTAGACAAGATTGGTACAGTGGCTTATAAACTATAGTTGCCTGCCACTTCTAAAATTCATCTAGCTTTCAATGTTTCCCAACTCAAAAAGGCAATAGGATCTTATTCTGTGGAATAACAATTAACAGAGGGACTAGAGGTAGACACCACTAATTTGATTGAACCGGAATCTATTGTTGGTTACTCAATTGTTGGTGAAGTGGAAATCCAAACTTGTGGAAGATGCTACCTGGGAAGACGAATTTATCATTCGTAGCCAATTTCCATCATTCAGCCTTGGGGACAAGGCTGATAGTATAGAGGGGGGCAATGTTAGGGAATATCAGAATCAGCTTGTTAATGGGCCTAGAGTCTGAAAAGTTTATTCTAGAAAAGACAAAAAAGGAAATATATAGAGATTTGTAATAGAGGCTAACGTGGTAAGTCAGTTACACTAGTGGGTAGTGAGTATTCAGATTGAGGGTGATTATTATGTAAGTGGGGGGTGAGTGGAGAGAGAGGGAAGTTATGTTCTTCATTTTGGACTTCAAGCTTGGGCAGAGAAGATTCTCTATTGCTATTAGCGTTTAATTTCATTTTTTTTATTTCAGCAATAACATTTCATATTTCTCGTGAGTATTTTCCTTAGTCTCTAACATAAGATGTCTTAGTTGAAGTTTTAACAACTGAAGTTAGATGTATTCGTGAGCAATATTAAAAAACACACACAAATAATATAAATATTATTAATCATAATACAAGTAATATTAATAATATCTATTATCATTATTACTATGGATATTAATAATAATAATAAATATAATAACTATTATCAAATTCTCTCGACAGACTATTTAAACAAAAACTTCCACTGGCTTGGCTTAGTCGCTATGTCATATTTTTTTACTTTTTTTTAACGTTTTTGTGTAATAGAAGAAACAATTTAGTTAATATACCAACTTTTAATTATACCATAATAACAAAATAACCTTGATACTAGTTAATGACTTTAATACTTATACCTGTAAATTTCTGTAATCTTAACTTACAAAACATATAACAAATGTGAATATAAATTATTAAATAATTTTTTGGATTAATGTTAAAAACCATTTCTAATTAATTATATTTTTTCTTTTAAAACATATAAATGGAAGTTTACATGGTTTTATTTCATTTTATGTTTGTTTGTGTTCGGCAAGTATAAGTCAAAAGCAATATTTTAAGAATTATTTTTTTTTTTATTACATGATTTTAAATTTTAACTGTAACTTTGGAATTGTAATTAGATTTGAATTGAAGAGTACTGAATTACTACCGAGTCTAAAGAGAGTCTGAGCCATATTTTTAACCTGAACTCGAAATGATCAAATTGTCTCCTTAATGTCTCCCCATCACCGCTCCCACCACCATTCATATTGATTTAATTACTCTTATTGAATCTAAAAATTCTACCATTTCAATATAATTCATATTCATAGCTAGCACTTCTATTTAATTTAGGGCTCAATTCACTCTTTAGTCCCATAACAATTCAAGGTTTACTCAATTATTTTTTAATTTAGATTAAAATTGTTTTCATCATTTTTTTAACCAACAAAAATAGATTTTATGTACTTATAAATATTTATTTAGTTTAAAATTGATTGCCATATAATTTATAAAATAAAAAACTCCTGTTTATTGCAACTGAAATTTTAAATTATAAATAAATTGTTACAATATACTATGTACTTATCAGGATAAAATATCTGTTAGCTTAATTATATATAAATAATTTATATTGAAAATAACTTTGTTTAAAACATTATTATATGTAATTTGTTATGTGCATACTAAATAATTAAACTGTCTTTCATACTAGTTTAAAATTAATTCTATTATAATAATATATTTAAATTTGAATATTTATATATAACTAATAGTAAACTCTTACATTAGAAGTAACAAAAGTTCAAATTTATATTTGGTTTTACTATTAATAGTTAAAAAAAACCTAAGTTTCCCCATTAAAAAAATCAAATCAAATCTTAAACTCTTTTTTTCCTGTAACATACTTATTCTTCATTTAAAAATATTTGTTTGTCATAAATATTATTAAAATTAATTCATTTCAATACCACTAATCTACAATTGTACTAAATAATTGTCCAAATTTGAGTATTCTTGAAAGGAGTAAGGGAAATCAATAAGACATTCCATATTTTTAAATAACTTAAAATAACTTCATGTTAAATAAAATAAATTATCCTATAATTAAAATAACTTAATGTAATAACTTAAAATAACTTAATGTTAAATAAAATAAATTATCCTATAATTAAAATAACTTAATGTTAAATCAAATAAATTATCCTATAATTAACTATTAATTATATATTAGCATAATTTAAATAACTGGAAAAAGGGTAAAAAGTTCTTTTTCTTTCTTATAAAACATGTTAATATGTTAAGAACATTTATAGGTTTTTTTATATAACAATAATGTTCTTAATCTTCGTAACGTTCTTCCTATATATATAGTCTCATCTACTCTTTTGATATTGATATCTTAATATATATGTTTATATAACAATAATGTTCTTAATCTTCATAACGTTCTTGTTTTTTATGTTGATATCTTAATAGATATGTTAGTCAAATTTCCTCTTTTTGATATTGATATTTATTAATATGATCACGGATGATATTGATATTTATTAATATGATCACAGATGTATTGGGTAAGAAAGTTTAAATATTGATGATGAAGAGAAAATGAGAATGTATAGATATGATACTGAGAATCTATATATATATATATAAAAGTTAAGTTTAGATGTTAGTATTTGTATTTTCTGATAGAAATGTTTTCTCGAAATCGCAGAAAACAGATGTTAGTATGGTGTATTTTCTGATAGAACTAGAAATAGATGTTAGTATGTGTATTTTCTGATAAAACTAGAAACAGATGTTAGTATGTGTATTTTCTGATAAAACTGTTTTCTCAAAACCGAAAAAAAACCGAAGGTGTATTTTCTGATAGAAATGTTTTCTCGCCGAAAACAGATGTTAGTACGGTGATGTTAGTAGTGTATTTTCTGATAGAAATGTTTTCTCGAAATCGCCGAAAACAGATGTTAGTACGGTGATGTTAGTAGTGTATTTTCTGATAGAACTGTTTTCTCCATACCGAAGCTCGGCTTGTATTTGAGCTACTAACAAAGAATAAAAGCTTTGAGCTCCGTAGAATGAAATTGCTCAATCTGAACTTCTAACTTTAGAGAGATTGACTTAGAGCTAGCTGAACCTGCCAGAACTGATTGACTCGCTCATCAAGCTTCCAATGCAGTCTTCTATGCGATATATGCGTTAGGTTGAAGTTCTTCGTCATTAGGGCTTTTATCACGTTTGAGAGTGAGTTATGGGAAGGTTCCTCCTTTGCAGAAAATGTGGATACTGAAAGAGAAAAGAGAAAGAAGTGTGGACACTGAAAGAGAAAAGAGAAAGAATTGTGGCGTGAAGAGGGAGAGTGTGCTGTTTTGCCTTTGGGTTACCCCTTTTATTGTTGTGTGTATGGAGGGTGAAGAGTGGGAATAGAGAATGAGAGAGTGGATGGTGTGTGGGAGAGAATAGCGTGATGGTGAGTTTGTGAATAGCGTGAGTGAGAGGATAGATGAGAAAAATAGCGTGAGTGAGAGAATAGATAAGAACAATAGCGTGAGTGAGAGTCTGCGGTGCAGTTGAGTGAAAACCTAAAATCTGTTTTTGATTTTGTGCCTCAGCCAAAGATTTTTTTTTTGTGTTTTCTCTTTTTTTTATTAAAAAAATATAAAAATAAACCTTAAATATTTTGAATATTTTAAACTTTTTAAAGAAGATTTTTTTTTTCAGTTTTGTGATATATATTTTTTAAAAACAAGTTTCTATTTATTTTAATCTTATATTCTTTTTATTACTTTTTTTAATTTTATCATTTTCTATTTCTATTATTTTATTAAAAAAATTATTTTTCATTTTTTCAAATTAATTAAACACATAGAAACCAATTTTGTTTACAAGAAATAAATTAATTATTAATATAAAATAGAATGATTTGATCATTAAACTTCCAGGAAACAATTGATAGGCCTTGTAATAATATTTTTAAACAATATTTTAAGATAGATGGTTTACAATGTTGAAAATATCTGATTCTGTTTTCTCAGGTTCTATACAAAGCTTCGTATTTGCAAAATCGAATTCATCAACTGCAAATTTCTATCGTCAGAGAAAGTTTGTGTGTGAATTGGATTGCCCTTCAAACTCCAATTTCTAATTAAATGACCAAATATTAGCATAATGCTATATTGATTCAAACAATTTTATCAAATGATATAAGAGATTAGAAAAGAAAAAAAAAAAAAAAAAATACAATTTATTTTAAAAAAAAAAAAAAAAAAAAATAAAAAAAAAAAAAAAAAAAAAAAAAAAAAAAAAAAAAAAAAAAATAAAAAAAAA
>Ga0099825_1005169_pt1 | contig 16880 bp, 7 predicted proteins | sample SiratroredBW_FD_76838 | JGI IMG/M metagenome (GOLD analysis project Ga0099825, IMG submission 76838) | Root nodule microbial communities of legume samples collected from California, USA - Siratro red BW | ecosystem: Host-associated > Plants > Roots > Nodule | place: USA: California | collected...
AACTGATCCAAGAAATCTCAGACTTGATCTTGCAACAGATGGAATAAATTCATATGGTAATTTTAGTAGCAAACATAATTCATGGCCTGTTTTGCTAATTATTTATAATTTGTCGTATTGGTTGTGCATGAAGAGAAAATATATGATGTTGTCTATGATGATATCAGGACGAAGGCAACCCGAAAATGACAGATGTTTATCTTAGTCCTTTGATAGAAGACTTGAGGTTGTTACGGGATGAAGGCGTGGAGGTTTTTGATGCATATCAAAAGGTCAATTTCAATTTGCGAGCATTGTTATTTTGTACTATTAATGATTTTCTAGCATATGGAATCTGAGTGGTTATAGTGTTAAAAGACATCACGCTTGCTCGATATGTGAAGAGAACACCAGTTACCATCAACTGAAATATGGTAGGAAGACTTCTTACATTGGGCATCGAAGGTTTTTGAACCGTAATCACCCTTATCGCATGTTGAAAAAAACTTTTAACGGTTGTCAAGAGGAAAGAACTGCACCTCCACCATTAATTGGTGAGGAAGTTTGTAACCAAGTGTGCCACGTCGAGGTGACCTTTGGAAAACCCTCAATAATAGCTGTGTGAAAAACATATGGAAGAAAAATTGATATTCTTTGAACTTCCATATTGGTCAAAGTTAGATGTTAGACATTGCATAGATGTTATGCATGTAGAAAAAAATGTTTGTGATAGTATAATTGAGACATTGTTAAACATTAAAGGAAAGACAAAGGATGGAATAAATGCACGTAAATATCTGGTTGAGATGGGTGTTTGGTTGGAGTTACAACCAAAACCTCATGGTAAACGAACTTACTTGCCACCAACATGTTATACTTTGTCAAAACCTGAAAAGATCAGTTTCTGTAAGTGCTTGCGAGGTGTTAAAGTACCACAAGGATACTCTTCAAATATCAAAAGCATTCTTTCAATGGATGATTTGAAACTTATGGGCTTAAAATCTCATGATTGTCATGTTCTGATGCAAGACCTTCTTCTAGTGGCTATTCATGGAATTCTACCAATAAATATTAGACAAGTCATCACTCGTCTTTGCTTATTCTTAAATGTTATTTGTAGGAAAGTAATTGATCCTACTAGATTTGATGAATTAGAAAATGAAGTCATCATTACCTGGTGTCAACTAGAGATGTATTTTTCTCCTTCTTTTTTTGATATCATGGTCCATTTAATTGTTTATCTAGTCAGAGATGTGGTCTTGTGTTTTTACGATGGATGTACCCAATTGAGCGATGCATGAAGATATTGAAAGGATACATGAAGAATCCATATCGACCTGAATCATCTATTGTTGACAGATATATTATAGAGGAATCAATAGAGTTTTGTACCAATTATATGTCAGAAGTGGATGTTATAGGCATTCCAAAGTCTTGGTATGAAGGAAGGCATGAAGGCAAAGGCACATGCAGTGTGAGGGTAGTTCGAAAAGATCAACAACAGGTACTTTAGGCACACTTGTATATTTTGAACAATACTGATCATTTTTTTCCATTCTTAGAGGAACACAAAATGTTGTTGAAGTCATTGAATCCAAGTGCAAATGAGAAGTGGTTGTTGAATGAACATAACAAGACAATTTTGAAATGGAAAATTGGTGAAAAGGATTGTGATGTTGAATAGTTGAAGTGGTTGGGCAAGAGGATCTAACTTTGATGTCATAACATGGTATACATATGATATTAATAAGTTCTCCTTTTACACAAACACTGAGGATCAGAAAAGTACAATGCAGAATAGCGGTGTTACCCTTGAGATAGAGTCAATGTACTTTGGTAGTTCAAAAGATAACAATCTTGTGATGGCTACAATAAGTTACTTTGGAGTAATTGAAGAAATCTGAAAAGTTGACTTTGTAAAATTTAGAGTTCCAGTATTTAAGTGTAAATGGGTTTATAGTAACACAGGAGTGAATGTTGATGACTTGGGTTTTACATTAGTTGATCTCGAAAAGAAAAGTTATAAGAAAGATCCTTTCATCATGGCTTACCAAGCAAAACAAGTTTTTTTTTATGTTAAAGATCCTTCTAACCAAAGGTGGTCAGTTGTCATTCAAGGGAGAAATGAACATGACGTTGAAAACCATGAGGACTCAAGAGTCCAATAAGCTGACTATTCATCATTGTCAAGACAGTTTACCTCTACTAAATGAGGAAAATGATGTTGATGAAGTACATGCTACACGGACAAATCACAATGAAGGAATATGGGAGAACATTGTAACACTTCCATAATAAAAATAAGTAATGTTTATTTAATTGTTTATCCTATTTAATTTTATATGTTATTTAATTTTATGTGTTATCTTAATATTTTTTTTTCAATTTCAGGTCATGGATGATTCTTCAAAGAAGACTAGGGAAGCTACACGCATGAGAGTTATTGCCATTAATCGTCTTGATGGTGTCAAAGTCTCAGTTCACATAGATCCTCATACTGGTAGGGCTTCAGACCCTAATCAGGCCCAGTTTGCAAGTTATTTGGGTGTATTAGCACGAACAAAAGTCTTTATTTTGGTACCAGACTGGGATCATGTCACTGAAGCAGAAAAATATCTAATTTGGCAGGATCTTTGTGTAAGTAACTCATTTAAAGGTTAATTACATGATTAATTATCTTGTTCAATATTTAATGACTTATTCATTTAATTTTGTAGACAAGCTTTGAGTTTGAAGAATCCAGCTTCATCAGGAAGATGATTATGTCATCCATTGCCATAAAATGGAGGCAATTCAAGGCCACCTTGACCAGTATATATGTCTATGAAAAATACAAGGACAAGTCCCCTTGTCAAAAATATGGAATTGATGAAGAGACTTGGGCATAATTTGTACAAAGTAGAGAGGATCCCTCTTGGCAAGTTTGTTTTCATTTTTTTAAATCAAAATTGAATTAAATTATATGATGTCACAAAGGGAATTATCTATTTTGTAGGAGAAGAGGAGGAAAGCACAAGAAATTGCACATATGAATGTTACCCCTCATCGATTGTCTCGGGGGATTATGATTTATTAGAAAAAAAGATTATGGAAGAAAAGTTCAAAAAATTACAAGATAATTCATCTTTAGATGATGTCCTTTCTCCTCCATCCCCTCCTAGTCCTCATAAGAAGTGAAAGTTGGCTAGGACTAAACCAGGAGGGCAAATGACATTTGCACAGTCTCAAGAGATTGTTAGTCGGATTGTAAGTTATTGCTAATAAATTGAGTACTAAATAATGTTTTCTTTTTTATGATTTAATGTTGACATATATTTTTATTATTTTATAGGATGACCTGTGTAGCAGAGCTCAGAGGGAAGTTTTGTGAGTCAAGGAAGACAAGATATTTTGGTTGCCGCTATTGTGAGAGAAGAGCACCCATATCGTGTCCAGACTGTTGGGTATGGTGTAGGGGTGAGACAGTTTTTTGGCTTAGCTTCCCGGTCTTCATCTGCGACTCCAGTAACAAACGACCAGCTAGCTCAAATGAGAGAACAATTAAAACAAGAATTAAGAGAAGAATTAAGACGAGATTTTGAGCAGACGCTCGAATCCATGGGCATCTCACAACAGTAAAATCCTATGCAACAAGACAAAGTATTACCTATCCCTGGGAGAGTTAGCACAAAGGATAGTTGTGCTGTTGAGGAGGAGGACACAAATACTGATATTTCATATTAGTGTAAGTTGTTTGTGGGAGATCCTCCTCGTTTAGTAGCGATTGGGAGAGTGTATGCTACAGGTTCGACGATCCACACAGTGCCACTTGAAGATGGTTTTGCTAGAGTGGTCGTTGAAGAAGTTAGACATGTAGATGCCGAGGTGCCAGTGCCCACAATAGAGGTTAGATTTGTGGGAGAGACACTTGGTACTTTTATTATTTGGCCTACACATCTCCTCAAGGCCATTCATAAAAAACATCAAGTATATTATCATCATTTCTCTTAATTTTATTTAAATTTACACTTAATGATATTTATATTAATACATTTTGTATTTTTGGTTGCAAGACTCTGAGAGGAATCTGAAATCACCAACACTTGGTGGTTTAAGTCTTGAGCCCCAACCACCCCAGCAACTCTAGTCAATTGTGAATCCAATTTAGGAGATGCTTAGGCTTTCCCACGACATGTTTGATTCATCGTGTGCCATTGAGTGGGATCAACAGTATTTGGTGTGGACAATGGTGGTATACCATTGTACTTATACATGCAAGACCTAATTGAAGTCATGTAGGGAAACCAGATGGTAACATTGCAATCATTCAGTTATGGATGATGTAAGTATGCTATAAATATAGACATTTTTAAATTTCTTTTAATAAAATTGTTTTTACTAATATTCATGATATTAACAATGCAGATACATAAATAATTTAGCTTATAACAATGGGAATGTTGATATTTATAGATTTCTTGAGCCTTAAAGTATACAAAGGTCTGGAAATAAAAAAATGGAATGTGAAACTTATATACAGAGATGGATCTCAGAATCCAGAAAAAGAATTTATTTTGCCCCTATTATTCATGCGTAAGTTACTTTTCTTTATATTTTCATATTAAGTAATTTATAGAACACGACTAATGGATTGACTATTTTAGGACCCATTGGCAACTGATGCTTATTTGTCCTGTGGATAACATTATGGTATGGTTATGTTTATTGCATAAGAAGCCGAGTTTAGATATGAAACAAGTTGTTCAAGGGTATGATTTTTAATTAACTTTAAATAATACATCACTCTTGTTTGTATGGCATGTAAGATACTAATCATTGTCAATTGTTTTAGTGCAATTAATGTATGTAGTATACTTGGCGGAAGATCTACATCCACATCCCAAAGCCTACGTTGGATATTTCCTAAGGTATTCAATTCTTAATTGAACCTCTTCAATTTGTTTTGGACTTGTTTAATAATTTAAATTTGATGAAATTGTAGTGCAACAAGCAACAAGGAAGTTGGGAATGTGGATATTATATCATGCATTGGATGAAGGCCATATATGAAAGTGCTCAAATAAGATAAAATTATGATTATTTTCATATGATGATGACTAATAACACTATCTTCCTATTTCAGCTTTTTTCAGATCCAAAGCAACTGGACAATAACTCCATAAGAGATCTTAAAAAAGAATGGGCAACATACTTCATTGAAATGAGAAGTAAATGCTCATAGTAGGTTGTAGTGTAAGATAATGTATCTATGACTTATATATATTAATTGGTTGTATGTTTTTAGGATAATGTATACTAGTATGTTGTAGTGTAACATAATGTACTTTTGAAAATTGTAATGTAATTTAATTTCTTCCAATCTTTTATAACTTACGTACTTTTGAAATATGTAATGTGCCTGAAAATATATATGCCTTGAAATATATGTGCTTGGAAATAATGTATCTGGAAATATATGCAGGTTTTTGGTAGCAACACGGATAGCTGCTGCACTTTTAAAAAAAATAGCTTAAGTTACGACGGTTAAGGTCATCACCGCCTTAGTAAACAGGACCTATTAAAGTGGTTGTGGAGTTGTAACCACCTTATTAGGGATCCACAACGACGGTTAGAGTGTTTAACCGCCGTTGTAGACCCCTATTAAGGCAGTTACAGCTCCACAACAACCTTAATAGGTCATGTTTACACTATAAAAGTGTCATTGTTGCACACTGCGAAGGATTTTTTTACTGTATTTTCTGACGAACTACCTTGGTATGTCACATATACGATGGCGGTTATTTAACCGTTGTCATATATCACATACTTTCTACGACGGTTAAATTGACGACGGTTGCAAAATCGCCTAGGTCCTCCAAAACCGCTGTTGAATGGGCTTTTTCCACTAGTGTTTTTTAATTTATTTTTCATAAATAGTTTTATAATTTATTTTTCTTTTTCTTTTATGAGATTTCAATTTGAAGATTCATGGATGCCAAAAAAACCCTCCATCCAAATACTAACACTTTAGGCATACACACTAAAAAAATACTAAACACACTTGCATACTTACTAAAACATCCTAAAGACAAGCTAACCTACACACAATAAAAGTCATAAATACAAAACTAATTAAGAGTCTTAAACTCACTTAAATCATACACTAACACTTTTAACTACACAGACAAGAAAATCATAAATCTTTCTAGACACAACTACTTAATAGCTTCAAACAAATTCAATAAATAAATATAAACCCTAAATATATTTGTACAAAACAACATAATTACTTCAAACAAACTCAATAAACACATATACAAACTCTAATTTCATCTAGACACAACTATCTAATGACTTTAAACAAACTCTATAAATGGACATTTTGAGAGTCACCGTATGTAAAGACTCTCTTTATTTCTAAACCCTTAAGTGAGCCATTATTATCTTCCACCCATAAAATAGTTACATACATTAAGAGTCATTACCCAGATAATTCATAATAAATTTTAATAATAACTTTAATAAATATATATATATATATTTATATATATATATAATTAATTGTCATATAAATCATGATATTTTAGATAATATTGGGTATATTAATATATTAAAATAAATGCACGATTATAATGACACTTAAAAAAAACGTTAATTTTATAAAAATTGTTAGTTAAACTTTTGAAAGCTAATAAAAGATAAATATAATAATATTTTAATGTAATTTGTAACGGCTAATTTATATTATTGTAAATACTAAGTTGTGGTGTTTATAAGGATTAAATTGACAATAATGTGTAGATTTATGAAAAATTTATTAGGTAACTTTCTATAAATAAATAAAAAAAATTAAGATATGAACTCATCGTAAAAAAAAAAAAATGTTCTTCATGATTTAGTTTCAGTGATTTTTCTTATTTCACCGTACATTTTCTTATTAGTTTGAGTGATTTTTTAGTTTAAAATCAAATTGAAATGCATTATGAACATTTTTATTAAATATAAAGATAAACTAAATCACATTTAGTATATAAAAATTATACACCAAACAAACTATAAATTGTAAACACACATAAATATTAATGTTTTTATAACATTTATTAATGTTTTTATAAACTTTATTTCTTATTATGAATCCAACTTTATAAATTAAAATATTTAACTGTTTACATAATTTTTTAAACTTATTTTTTTCAGTAATTTTTCATCTTAGATTAAGACATATACTAATAACGAGAAGAAAGAGAAATATATTTTTATATTGTTTTGTCTGTTAAATTATATTACGTCAAATATTCGGTGAATATATTACTATTCACTACGTTCACTATGTTGCAAAATACAATACTATTTTGCGTCATGAGAGTGTATTCATTAATTGATCAAAGCTTTTCCAAATAAAAAAATATAATATTTTTTCACAAAACATTTGAAGTCAAAATGCTCCGTAAAGTCAAAATGTATAATAAACATTTTTTTTACTAAAAGTTAAGCATTAGTTATAAAGACGATCAACTCAACATAATTTTTTAATATCCAAAACTACTTCTAATGTTTTGATTTTAACATAATATATATATATATATATTATATATATATATATATATATATATATATATATATATATTTTGATATAAGTATAAAGTTTATATTAGGTATTTTAAGGATTTTGTTAAGAAATATTATTAATTGTTTTTTAACAATTATTTTCCGATCAATATTAAAGTCAATTTATTCAGTTTTTTTAGACATTATTTATGATAAAAAGATATAAAAATAATATGTGGTGAGAATAAATATATCTTTGATTGATAATTGAATTGGGAGATTTTGTATGGATAATTGAGAAGATGGATGAGAAATTTAATTTAGAGTGAAATAAAAAAAAAAACATGTATAATGTAAAAGAATAAAATAGTCTTTCTAGGTAGTAAAAATAAATTTAAATTACAACTATAAAGGATTAATCGTAACTATCTTCTTACACCTCTTTACTTTGTTCTTGCAGCTCCACATAATCATCAGAATGACCATTATATGAAAAAGAATTAAAGAAATCATATACTTCCTGATCCTTTTATATTTCGGATTACACAATCCAGATTTAAAAAAGAAAAGTATGTTTCAAATATAAAAGAATATATTTTAGATTGTAAAATAAAAATTGCAAAAATTATATTTTTAATCATATAATTTGAAATATTAAGGTTGTATTCTGAGTTATGTAATGTAAAATATAAAAGAAGATTTGTAATTTAGATTGTGTAATTCAAAATATAAACAATCTAGAAATGATATTTTCGGTATTTTAAAAAACACATGGGAGTGCAGGAATAACTCATGGACGTGTGAGAAGAATGTGTCATATCTTTTTAGGGTTAAAATAATAGGCTTTAAGTAGTGGACTTTACTTGCTTATCTTTGGATCAATTTTGATTAGAATAAGACATTTACTATTTGCAACTCCATATTTTTTTCTAAGTCTCAAATATTTTGAAATGATCATTTTGCTTTGGTGATTTATATCTCTTGTCATTTTTATGTCTCTTTTAAATGATAATGTTATGAACTATGGATCAAATGGTAACAAAATAATTTCACTCTTCCATTTAGTCACTTTAACTACATACTTTATCTAACACTCCATTTAGTCACATTAAAAGAAGAAAACACACTAAACACATTCCTAAAAACATATAAAGACACAAATCTACACACACTCAAAAGTCCTAAACACATTTTAAGGTGGTATTTGGTTGAACCAATTTGGGTGGATTTATTGTACAAGAAGATAGATTTGGGTGGATGAAGTGTGTTTGGTTGACCTAATTTGAGAGGATGGATTAGGGGAGATTTGCAGGATAAAATCTTCAATCACGCAAAGAGATTTGAAGGGATGAAATTGGGAAAATTACGAAATAGCCATTGTGAATAAGCTCGAAATTACGAAATATCTTTATAAGTGGATGATGACCTTGGAAATTACAAAACACCCTTTTAAGTGAGTTTAGGGTTTGTCATGTGCACTATAGCATGTTGTTATTAAATATATCTATTAATATTCTTTATTTCAAATTTAAGTACACATTTTAGTCAATTTAAGTAGACTATTTCTATATATTTTTATTATAACTTATTAATATTTTTATAGAAATAAAATAAGAATTCAAAAAATTTGTATTTAATTTCTTAAAAATATAGTAAAAAAATTAACCTTTTAAGTAAGAGAATTCATAAAAAGGTAAATTTAGAAAAGATTTACAATTATTATTAATATGTAAATATTTGCTTAATTTTATCACACTAAAATAATTAGAAAAATGTAAAGATGGTATAAATTATAAACAAGAAACAATTATTACCATTAATATATACTTATTGTAATATATATATATATATTATGAAAAATTGACTGATTTATATCTCTTCTAATTGAACCATAATTCTTCAAATAATTGATTCCAATAATTATATATTTTTTTCATTCATAATACTTTCCTTTTTTTCCAATACAACTATAATATAATTAATCTTCCTTCAATCTACCCATACTCAATACAATCAATACATTCATAATTATATTATTGACGTAAAATAATATAATTAATAAAAGTTGTTTATTTTATAAAAGAAACAATAAAAGTATAATATACATATTATGTTGCTTTCTATTTATTTGTTTTTTTTTTTCATCGACGAAAACATGTTTACTTAATTTCTAATTAAAGAAAATCAGGAAAACATATATTTTTGTCTCCTTATTAGATTCAATATTTATGATGAAATTGAGGGGAGAAGATATTATTTAAAATATTTTTTATTCATCTTAGAAAGAGTTTTATTTTCTTTTAAATATAAAATTTTTAAAACACAAAAGTAAGGATGTTCAGGGGTTGGGTTAGATAAAATCATTATCAACCTACTAAAAAATATCTAGATAAGTTGATTGAGTTTCTATATTTTTTATATTAAAATCAATTTAATCAAATTCATTTCAATTTTTTACCTATTTATTTCACAAGGGTTAATTAGTAATTTCATAAATATATCAATTAAAAAAATAAAACAAATCTATAATATCTATCAAATCATTCCCCAACTTTCATAACCATTTCCTTCAAATCCCTTCAAATCTTATCATTCATCCATTAATCCAAACAACTCTTTCATCAACACAAAATCTACTCAAATTCCTTCAAATTCATCCCCTCAAATCCACTCCCCTAACCAAACAAAGTCTAAAACTGATTAAAAACTTTAAACTCATTAGACACTAACATCTTTTAACTATACTTTAAGAAGACACAAACACTTAAAAGCTTTAACTTCACCTTAACTAATACTTTAGACAACCTTAGTAAAAGTGTTAAAAAAACTAATTATACTAACCTAGGCACACTCAAAGGAATTAAAGCACACTTTAAAACTAATTAAAATCTTTAAATCCTAAATCTATCTATATACAACTACTTACTAACCTAATAAAAAACTCTATAAATAAGAACTTTTCGGCCAAAAACTTCCTTTACCCTAAACTTTTGACGCGACACCCACCTTCTGATCTATCAGTTACTCCTAAATCCATTGTCATCCACCATCTCTAAATCCATTTCCACTTCCCCTAAACTTTTCAGCCAAAAACTCTCCTTACCCTAAACTTTTGAGATGACACCCACCTTTTGAGTTATCAGTTACTCCTAAATCCATTGTCATCCACAATCTCCAAACCTATTTTCACTTACCCTAAATTTTTAGGCCATAGATTCTCCTTATCCTTAAACTTTGACAGCTAATAAAGGATAGATATAATAATATTTTAATATAATTTATATAGGCTAATTTATGTTATTGTAAGTATTAAGTTGTGGTGTTTATAATGATTAAATTGATGATAATGTGTAGATTTATGAAAAACTTATTAGGTAGCTTTATATAAATAAATAAATAAAAGAAAAGGTGTAAGATATGAACCTCATCGTAAAAAAAAAGTTAAATGTTAACTTCATCGTTTAGTTTCCATGATTTTTCTTATTTCACAGTACATTTTCTTATTAGTTTGAGTGATTTTAGTTTAAAATTAAATTAAAATGCATTATGAACATTTTTATTAAATATAAAGATAAACTAAAACACATTTAGTATATCAAAAATTGCACAACAAACAGACTATAAATATTCTAAACACACATAAACATTAATGTTTGTATAATATTTATTAATGTTTTTATAACCTCTATTTCTTAATATAAACGCAACTTTATACATTAAAATATTTAAGTATTTACATAATTTCTTAAACTTCTTTTTTTTAATGATTTTTCATCTTATATTAACCTATATACCAATAACGAGAGGAAAGAGAAACATATATGATATTTTTATACTGTTTCATCTGTTAAAATATTTTTTGTCAAATACTCAGTCAATATATTATATTTGACTAAGTTGATTATGTTACAAAATACAATACCATTTTGCTTCATGATGAGAGTGTATTCATTAATTGATCAAAGCTTTTCGAAATAAAGAAATGTAATATTTTTTAAGAAAACATTTGAAGTGAAAATCGTCCGTGAATCATAATTTTGATACTTGTGATGTAGCAACTATAATAACTTTTTTTTACACAAAGTTAAGCATTAGTTACAAAAGGACCAACTCAACATATTTTTTTAATATCTAAAACTATTTCTAATGTTTTGATTTTAAAAATATATATTTATTGATATAAGTATACTCTTTATTTAAAGTTCATATGAGGTGTTTTAAAGATGCAAAATTATTTGTTAAGTACTATCATTAATTGTCTTTTAACAATTATTTTCCAATCAATATTAAAGTCAATTTATTCAATTTTTTTCAGACACTATTTATAATAAAAAGATATAAAAATAATCTGTGGTGAGAATAAATATATCTTTGATTGATAATTGAATGAGAAGGTTTCGTATTGATAATTGAGAAAATGAATGAGAAATTTATTTTTGAGTGAAAAAAAAAACAAGTGTAATGCAAAAAAATAAAAGTAGTCTTTCTAAATAGGAAAAATAAATTTAAATTACAACTATAAAGGACTATTTCTAACTATCTTTAAAGGATTATCTCTAACTATCTTTCCATGCATTCTTCCTGCACCTCTTTACTTTCTTCTTACAACTCCATGTACTCATTAGAATAATGACCATTATACCATTAATGAAAAAAATAAAAGAAATCACATACTTCCAAATCCTTTTTTATTTTGGACTGCATAATCGAAATTAAAAAAAAAGAGTATCTTTCAAATATAAAATATATATATATTTTAGAATGTACAATTCAAAATACAACCTATAAAAATTATATTTTTGATTATATAATTTGAAAGATTAAAGTTGTATTATGAGTTGTGTAATCCAGAATATAAAAGAAAATTTGTATTTCAGATTGTGTAATCCAGAATGTAAACAATCTAGAAATGATAGTTTCGGTATTTTAAAAAACATGCGAGTGCAGGAATAACTCATGGAGGTGCGAGAAGAACATGTCATATCTTTTTAGGGTTGAATGAATGGGTTTTAAGTAGCGAGCTTTACTAGCTTATCGTTAGGATAAGTTTTTCCTGCATCCTAATACCCTCTTCCTGCATCCCAATATAAAATTTTAATTCCACAATTGCCCCTATGGCACACCCATCCGGTTCACACTGGCAAAAAACTGAGAACCGGATGACACCCCAATCAAGTTCACATTGTGAAAAAATTGACAACCGAATGAGTATGTCATCTGGTTGTCATTTTATTTTGAAATGACAATCGGATGGCATGGTCATCCGGTTATCAACTTTTTCATAATGTGAATCGGATGGGGGTGTCATTCGATTCTCATTTCCAAATCAAAACGAGGACCAAATCCGGTTCTCATACCCAAATCGGAAAATTCCTCCGTTCGCCGTCGACAGCGCCCCAAACCCCAAATCAGCTACTCTAATCAGCAATATCACTTACTAATTGCTAATAAACTCCAAAAATTACTTACCTATTGTTTGTTTGAAGGATTAATCGAAGAGTTTGAAGAATGGAAACAAACGAATGTTGAATTTGTGAACGGATGTTGAAATGACAACCGGATGGCATACTCATCCAATTGTCAATTTTTTTGCAATGTGAATGGATGGGGTGCCATCCGGTTCTCATTTTTTTGTCAGTGTGAACCGGATAGGAGTGAAGGGATGGAGGTTAATTTGGTCTTTGCACTTTTAAAGAGCATAATTGTCATTTCATATTTTGTATGAGGGTGCAGGAAGAGGGTATTAGGGTGCAGGAAGAACTCGTCTATCTTTAGGTCAATTTTGATTAGAATAAGGCATTTACTATTTGCACCTCCACATTTTTTTCCTAGGTCTCAAATATTTTGAAATGACCATTTTGCTTTGGTTATTTATATCTAATCATTTTTGTGTCTCTTTTAGATGATAGTGTTATGAAGTGCTAGTAAATACTTTTACTATAGATGAGCAAATGGTAACAAAATAATTTCACCTTCAAGATTATCCACTCTAACTACACACTTTATCTAACACTCCATTTAGTCACATTAAAAGAAGAAAACACATTCCTTAAAATATTATAAAGACACAAATGTACATGCACTCAAAAGTCCTAAACACACTCTAACACTCACTAAAAACTTTAAATTCATTACACACTAACATATTTTAACTATACTTCAAGAAGACACAAATACTTAAAAACTTTAACTTAACATTAACTAATGCTTCAGCTTATTAAAAAAACTAATTATACTAACCTACACACACTCAAAAGACTTAAGCACACTTTAAAACTAATTAAAATCTTTAAAACCTTAAATTTATTTGTATACAACTATTTACTAACCTAAAAAAACTCCATAAATAAGAACTTTTCAGCAAAAGACTCTCCTTACCCTAAACTTTTGACGCAGCACCCACCTTCTAAGCTTCTAGTTACTCCTAAATCCATTGTCATCCATATCTCTAAATCCATTTTCACTTACCCTAAACTTTTCAGCCAAAGACTCTCCTTACCCTAAACTTTCGAGGCAGCACCCACCTTCTAAGCTACCAGTTATTCTTAAATCCATTGTCATCCACCATCTCTAAATCCATTTTCACTTACTCTAAACTTTTCCGCCAAAGACTCTTCTTACCTTTAAACTTTGTAAGCTAATAAAAGATAAATATAATATTTTAATATAATTTATAATGGCTAATTTATATTTTTGTTATGTGGTGTTTATAATGATTAAATTGATGATAATGTGAAGATTTATGAAAAAATTATTAGGTATCTTTCTATAAACAAATAAAAGAAAAGGTAAAAAAAAATAAAATATTAACTTCATTATTTAGTTTCGGTGATTTTTGTTATTTCACCGTACATTTTCTTATTAGTTTGAGTGATGTTTTAGTTTAAAATTAAATTGAAATGGCATTATGAGCATTTTTATCAAATATAAAAATAAACTAAAACACATTTAGTATATAAAAAATTACACAACAAACACACTGTGAATTCTAAACACACATAAATATTAATGTTTTTATAACATTTATTAATGTTTTTATAAATTAAAATGTTTAACTGTTTACATAATTTCTTAAACTTATTTTTTTAAGTGAATTTTCGTATTAGATTAAGACATATACTAATAACGAGAAGAAAGAGAACATATATGATATTTTTATGTTGTTTGGTCTGTTAAAATATATTAAATACTCAATCAATATATTACTTTTTTACTAAGTTGAGTATGTTGCAAAATACAATATTATTTATCTTCTTGATGAGAGTGTATTCACAATGTTTTTCCAAATAAAGAAATGTAGTATTTTTTCACAAGACATTTGATGACAAAATGCTCCGTGAATCATAATTTTGATTCTTGTAATATAGCAACTATAATAAACTCTTTTTTTTTTTACCAAAAGTTAAGCATTAGTTACAAAGAGATCAACTCAACATAATTTTTTAATATCTAAAACTATTTCTAATGTTTTTTATTTTAACAATATATATATATATATATATATATATAAGCATACTCTTTATTGAAATTTTATATTAGGTGTTTTAAGGATAAAAAATATTTGTTAGGTAATATCATTAATTGTCATTTAGCAATTATTTTCCATCCATATTAAAGTCAATATATTCAATTCTTTTTAGACATTATTTATGATAAAAAGATATAAAATAATCTGTGGTGAGAGTAAATATATCTTTGATTGATAATTGAACGGAGAGATTTTGTATTGATTATAGAGAAAATGAATGAGTAATTTAGTTTTGAGTGAAATAAAAAAAAAACATGTGTAATGCAAAGAAACAAAAGTAGTCTTTTTAAGTATGAAAAACAAATTTAAATTACAACTATAAAAGATAATCTATAACTATCTTTCGATGCATTCTTCCTACACCTCTTTAATTTATTCTTATATCTCTACAGTCTCATCAGAATGACCATTATACCATTGATGAAAATAATTAAAAATATCATATACTTCCTAATCCCTTTGTATTTCAGATTACATAATCGAAATTAAAAAAAATATGTTTCAAATAAAAAAATATATTCTAGGCTATACAATTCAGAATACAAATTACAAAAATTATATTTTTAATTATACAAATTGAAATATTGAGGTTGTATTCTGAGTTGTATAATCTAAAATATAAAATAAAATTTGTATTTCAGATTGTGTAATCCATAATATAAAGAATCTAGAAAGGGTAATTTCATATTTGAAAAAAATATGGGAGTGCAGGAATAACTCATGGAGATGCGAGAAGAATGCGTCATATCTTTTTGGGATGAAAGTAATGGGCTTTTAAGTAGCGGACTTTACTTGCTTATCTTTAGGTCAACTTTGATTAGAATAAGACATTTACTATTTGCTTCTCTAAGTCTCAAATGTTTTGAAATGAACATTTTACTTTGTTGATTTCTATCTCTTGTCATTTTTGTGTCTTTTTGGATGATAATGTTATGAACAGCTAGTAAATGTTTTACTATAGAGGGAGCATATGGTAACAAAAACAATTTCACTCCTCCAAATTATTAACTTTAACTACACACTTTATCTAACACTCAATTTAGTCACATTAAAAAAACACACTAAACATATTCCTTAAAACATTATAAAGACACAAATCATATACACATTTAAAAATCCTCAACACACTCTAAAACTGATTAAAAACTTTAAACTCATTACACATAAACATATAATTCAAGAAGACACAAACACTTAAAAACTCTAACTTCACACAACCTTAGTAAAAAAAATAATTATACTATCTTACACACACTCAAAAGACTTAAGAACACTTTAAAACTAATTAAAATCTTTAAACTCCTAAATCTATCTGTATACAACTATCTATTAAACTAAAAAAAACTCTAGAAATAGGAATTTTTCAGTCAAAGCCTCTCCTTACCCTAAACTTTTGATGTGACACCACCTTTTAAGCTACCAATTACTCCTAAATTCATTGTTATCCACCATCTCTAAATCTATTTTCACTTATTCTAAACTTCTCAGCCAAAGACTCTCTTTACCCTAAACTTTTGAGTTGACATCCACCTTCTGAGCTACTATTTACTCTTAAATCTATTGCCATCTACCATCTCTAAATCTATTTTCACTCACTCTAAACTTTTTAGCTAAAGATTCTCCTTATTCTTAAACTTTGAAAGCTAATAAAGGATAAATATAATAATACTTAAAGTAATTTATAATGGCTAACTTATATTAATGTAAGTATTAAGTTGTGTTGTTCATAATGATTAAATTGATGATAATGTGTAGATTTAGGAAACAATTATTAGGTAGTTTTCTATAAATAAATAAAAAAAAGTTTAAGATATGAACTCATAGTGAAAAAATAAATTGTTAACTT
>Ga0099825_1005174_pt1 | contig 16864 bp, 7 predicted proteins | sample SiratroredBW_FD_76838 | JGI IMG/M metagenome (GOLD analysis project Ga0099825, IMG submission 76838) | Root nodule microbial communities of legume samples collected from California, USA - Siratro red BW | ecosystem: Host-associated > Plants > Roots > Nodule | place: USA: California | collected...
AAAAATAAAAAAAAAAAAAAAAAAAAAAAAAAAAAATATTATTTAATTCTTTTTAAAATATTAGTATATTTTTTTTTTTTTTTTTTTTTTAATCTTTTTCACAAAATGAGAATTCTTGAAAATAACATATCGAGTATTGAAGACAGATGGCATAAAAAATCATGTCTAATGGATAACTTCAACATAGACACTTGAAGATGCACATGAGCAGCAATTTTCAGTTCATGATAAAACACCCATCGGAATACTGGAAGGATAATTGCTGTGAGAAAAATTTTTTTCTTTATATTTTCCATTTTTACAAAATTATAAGCACAAACACTTCACATAAATGCAAAATCTTTTCTATAAAGAGACGTTGCTCATGATCATTTATGCATTTTTGTTGGAGTGGCATTAATGCACAAACACTACACATAAATTAAGGGATGATGATCACAATTTAAAAAGTAACACCTGCAATTCATTTAAAAAAATGTAAGTCATAACCAAAAAATGGTTACCTATATTTTCATTATTCATTTTAAAATATTTTTTCTCATAACATGATACGAAATAACCATGGTTTTTATCTAAAAGCTCAAACATAAGACACTGCGTAAAGAATTTGAGTTTAATTCTACTTTAAACCAACAATGTATAAACGGTACATCAAAGTTTTCTACACTCTTTCCTCCAAAACCACAATAAATTATTATATTTGTAGACCATTACATGTTTGGGGTCTGGATGAATCTCTGACAAATAACCAAAATTTTCAGTTTATAAGAAAGATTCAATAACATGATGGTCTGGTATATCATGCAATAATTTCTCCAACCACGGTTTCTACGACAGAACATTCCACACACGAAGTAGGTAAGCACGTAAGCGAGTATATGTAGTAACAGAAAATCTAGCTCAAAGCATAACAAACCTGCACATTCATGTTCTTTCCTTTAATCAAAGCAGCTCTCCACAAAATTTCATGCTGCAGCGTTTTGATCTGAAACAACCATCATCCAATTCAAACGAAAAAGGAATCTTAAAATTCAATTTCAGTAGCACTCCACAAACAAATATATTTAAAGAACTAAACCAACTCACTCACTCACTCATTACTCACCCTTTCCCTCCCCATGTTAAGCTCCTGCAAAATTAACCACAAAGAGTTACAAATTACAATAACCTGCAATTAACCACTTCAATTAACAAAGCACTTGTTCTATCTCGAAACTTACTGCTAACATGTGACTATTGGACTGCGCGAGGTTCCAGTTTTGGAGTTGCAGCTTCTTAACATCGCCTCGCAGCCTCTGCAGCTCCGCGCCACTCACTTCAATAATTTTGCTGTTCAATTTTAATCAAACAAGTAAGTTAAATTAATAACATTATAGTTCAATGCTTTCAATTATGGATGCTAAAACTCGATAGTTTATTTACTTTCTTTCCGCGAGGAGTTGGATCAACGCCGTTCTTTCCTGCATAGAATTCAACCAAACAATTGAAAAAAAAAAAAGAATAATAATATGTGAGAAATAAAAAGAAAAAGAAAAGGAAGTAAATAAATGCACCTTGAGGAGTTGTTGAATGGAATTTTCATCAGAGGGAAAGGGGTGAAGTTGTTGGGAGTGAGCGTTGGCGTTGTTGGTGATGTCGGAAAGCTTCTTCCGCATTAAGCTTCCGATGGATTTCTTCGCCATTTTCTCCGCTGGCATGTTCATGCTTCTACTATCACCACCACCTATTTGATTAATTGCAAGTTGTTGTTCATTTGAACGGAGTGTGGAAAGTGAAGAAAGGGAAGGAGTGTGTTAGAAGAAAAAACAAAGCGAAAAGCGAAAAGGAACGAACCAGACACTTCACTTCCTTCCTAACGGCTTCTTTAACTGAAACTACCGTTACATCGTCCGAACCGAATTCAAAGCCTTCCGAACCTCCCTTTCAAAATTATCAAAAGTCACAGGCGGGTTATGCTATCGTCCCAACCTGTTTCAAATTTGATTTAAAATTTATCAATACTTTATAACTATATAACACTAATGCGCACTTTAATGCTTTAAAGCTGGTTACTTGTTAGATTTATAAATATAGTTTTTTTTTTAATGTTTAACTATTTCTTAAGCTTAAAATTATATAACTGTTTTTTTAATCCTTTAAATTTTTAAATAATTCCTTTAATTTCTAAAAGTACGTTATCAATTTTCTTTGTCAATTTTATTATATAACATATTTAGGATTTATTTAAAAAAATTAAATTTCTGAGAATTGAGACCTTGATAGCTAATTTAAAGTTTGTATGATTTTTTATGTTCAATAATTTATTTGTGCAGTTTTTAATACTAGCCCGTAGATCTGAAATAAGATCGATTGTAGTTAAAAATTACAATACATTTTAAATACTGATCAAGTTGATCAATTACATTTATTTCTTTGAGTCAAAAGTGCATATTATCATCTCTAATTATAGTAACTCCATTATTTAAAGAAAATAACAACTTTAATGTCACCTTAACATTGAAATAAATGATCTAAAAAATAAATTTGAAAGATGAAGGATAGTTAAAAACATTTTTGTGTTTTATCATGATAAAGAGGTGAAGTTTTCTTCGCAGTAGGATATTGCTTGATTACATATCACTCATTTACATATTATTTTATACGATTTATATTCGTTAACAAATTATTTTTTTTATAAATGATATATTGAATATTATACTTTTAATTGATTGAGAAAAAAAAATGAAGAGAAAGACTTACTAGAAAACAACCCCCTTCCCCCACAAACCTCAATTGGCATGAAATTAAAGGAGAGATCAAATCTTCTTGTGTTCTTGTTTTTATTTTATTTTTAAGTAAATCATTTTATAGCATTTTTGGAATAATAAATAATTATGTCAAAATATTGGAGTAATTTTTAATTAGTACTAAAATATTCTCCATATTTTTAATTCACTTTCACTCATATAAACAAGTAGAGAAAATTTAATGTTTATTTTTCTGTTTCTATTTATCCAAATAATATATTTCTCACTATTTTTATCCCTTTTTTTTTCCTATTTCACTTTTAATTTATGTTTATATAAATAAACATTCTTCTTTCATGCCCTCAAAATTTAATTCTAGTGATGCTTTTTTCATTGTTTGTTTTTAAGTAGTAGGAATTAAACATATGATTGAAAATTTAAAACACCTCCACATACTTTATTCTGCCCAACTAACTAAATTAGATCCTAGATTCTTTTGACTCATTGTCTTTGGTTTGAGAAAAAAACAAAAACGATGAGTAGAGAAAAATAATGGAATGGTGAGTAATTGTTTAAACTATTTAGTGCAAGAAAATGTATAAAAAAAATGATAAATAATACATGTACTGATAAATAAATAAAAAATCATTACAATTCAATCGCAATTTTTATAATTATTTGGAAGTCATACAAGCATACTTGTAATTAGTTAGCAGTGTCGAACAGAACTAATTTAATGATTTAATTATCAAACTCGAATATAATTCTAACTATTTAGTCTAATGGGAAGTTCAGAGTCATTTTTCATAGGGTGTTGATCTTGGAAATTCACTTTGAATTAGTAATAATAATATACACTATTTTTTTATTATTAATACAATATTCATAATTAGAATTTAAGTTGAAGAGGAAAATAAATATATTTTAAAAATTTATTCACATACTTGTATTGATTAAAATATACTAAAATGTAACACTAATTTTTAAATGAAAAGGTGATGGCATAATCTAAGCTCTCAAGGGGAAGTATAATTTACTTTAGAAATTAACCAAAAGTTGTTTCTTTGGCGACTGGCAAATCATCCTGAATTACTTGTATATGCAGTTTGCAGGTTCCGTACCTTCGCTATCTGGTTGCATTGACTTGACATAAAATAAGAGACAGTCACAAAAGAAACTTCAGAAAATAAGTTTCTCGTGGATTTTAATTTAAGATACTGTTGGACATTAACATAAGGGGGCACAAACACATGTCCTTACATGAAATTTTTCCATGAGAAAGGTTACATAGAGTGAAGCAATTTTGTACCTAGGATGAGCAACAAATCTCGTTTCATGCCAGTCAGCAGCAGCAACAACCCCACTTTTTGCTATTAAAGTGACATTAAAACATCTTAAGGAGATGAGTGCATTCTTGGAGTCTAAAGAATCTGATGTATAGTCAAAATCCGTTATATAATAGGGAGCCAAAGCAACCGCCATTCCCAAATCCTTCACCCTTTGAGATTTGGCAATCTCAGGCTATCCAAGAGTTATCTGATTGATGACAAACATGTCCATGAAGACGCACTCTTAACAAAAAGGTGGGTGTTTTCTATGTGTAGCAGTTTGCAAGGCAACATGGTATACATAGTCACTTTATGTATGCATAACCATTGGACCACATCACCCTCTAAGTCTTTTACTGGTCTGTGCATGATAATGATCATTCATTTAGATGAAGTTTATGAAAAATAAATCATTGTTCAGTTGACCGAGCAATATGATGAGTATTATCTTCTTTAACCTCTATGGTGTCCACAACTAAGGTTCTTAATAAGCAGAAGGGCAATTACAAAACCTACAAAGTCCAAACCCAGAAAATCCTTGCCAAAGGTTTACAAGAAGACTCTAGCCCCATTCAATAAATATTTTAATCTCATATAACTTTCTTTCTTTTCTCTGGTTGGGAATAGGTAGGATGCTAAAGGTACCTGAAACCAATTATTTATAGATGGAGAAGTGCAGAACATATGAAGCCCTATGCCGAACCTGTAAAACAATATTATTTCTGTACATGAAATCACTCTGCAACTGAATCAGTGTTAAAAATAAGAAAGCTGTTTCCTTCACCTTTGATGCATATGAACGTAGGTTGGTGGCTGAAATTAAGGTGGAACAATTTTGAAGGTAAAGACAGAACATCTCATAGATTACTGGATTGTCTTCCATTGATGAGTCCGATAGAACCCAATTCTCTGTCAAAACTAAGTGAATGTACATATTGTAGAAGTCACAACTTTTGTCTTTGAAATTAATTTTTGTAAGTGATCTGAGGATCTCTTCTCCACTGTTAACCTGAGCACAAAAATCAGTTTCAATTCCAAAAGTTTAAAAGCAAATACATCCATATTTCATACTACAGAAATTAATTTGGTTTGGTCGTGTTCATTGCTGACTTGTTTGACAATTTTCTCATTGCATTTTGTTCTTGGTGTCAAGTTAGCTTTGCACAATTTTCCCAGTGTTTCAGATCATAATACACCAAAATATTATAAAATGGCAATGGAACTCCAACTAATAAAGCAAAATGAAATATGTTATTGATGAATAACGAATAGATATACACACTCAAACAAGAAACACTATACTCTAAATTACATAAAAAATTTATTAATTGATATAGAAATATCAAAAGTCTGTTTTGAAAATTTAGTGGCAGTAACGATTCTGAATAAAGAAATATCAGTGGCCTGTTTGAAAATTTATGTGATGGAGAAATTCCAGATCAAGTATGATTTAAACGTTTTTTGATACCAAAACAAAGTTCTGACACCATTCACATATGAAAGGAGAGCTTAAATTTTCATCACTAGAAATTTTGATGCTGGATTTTCGCTTAAGATTCAATGAAGCAACAGCAGATTTCATGACTTTCCATCCTTATCCCATGAAGAGGATCCTCACTAAACTGCCTATATCCACAAAGCATACATAAACTAGATAAGAGAAAGACAAGTAGCATACTCCATCAAAACAAGAAAGCAGTGTTTGATAAGCAACGGCACTCCTAAGTTGCTTGCAACGAGAGGTAGCTTCTGAAATACATTCAATAGCCCGGATGCAATTCAAATCCTTTGAGACTCTACACATCCAAGAGAACCAGAATTAGAGAAAGACAGAATTAGACTATCTTTTATAAAAAAAAAAAAAATCCACGTTTTAAAATCTTTTACTTTTACTCTTAGGTACTTATTTTTTATTCATTTATTTAAACTAATAATTCATATTTGTTTATAATTTGATTTTTTTATTTTACTTAGATAATAGAAAACATTAATGCATTGGACACTTGCTACTCATGACATATTACATTGCAAGGCAGTAGCATGAAGTGTTTTCGGGACATCACATGGTCTTCTGTATGGTAATTAGCACCAGCTCAAGAGAATTTCCTTGGAAAAGCTAATGCCAATTGATCTTACAAAGATGGCAATAGGATACCAATATTATGGGCCACAACAAAATCCTATTTTAATTTTAATCATTCATTGACCCATCCAAAAAAATGCAGAAAGAGTGGAGGTACAAGATACAGCAAATTTTTAGGCTGCAATTTTAGTGCAGTCAGTGATTGACCAAGATGTAGATAGTAGACCGAGAAAATAAGATGAAAACAATGTAATGTTTATTGCAAATTGCAATCAGTCAATCTCTCACGATATCAATGATATACAGAACAGAGAGATCAAGAACAAAAGTAGGACATTTCCATTCTCCTTCACCCAGGTATTCGATAGGCCTGATTTCCTTCTCATGACTCACAAGTTGCAACTGGCTCTAAATAACACTACACATTTCGCATTTATTAATGAATAGTGAATACAAGTAGTCATTTTGTTTGCAACAAAATTTCGTTTTAGTCCACTTCTAATCCTCTTATGCTAATTAGCCTTCAAACCTTTCAATTGAGGATTCTGCTAAGACATCAAAAGTACTATTACTGATGAGAAAATGTTTGTATACTGTTACCGACAAATATTGGCAAGAGAAAATATATAAGCAAGAACCTGCAAGCAATGAATTTAGCTATGTTCTCACAACTTGAGCACCATTCCTGGTCTGTAAAGTAATTGACAGTCGCTTCCATGCAGTCCTTTAAAAGCACCAACAAACCCAGAAACTGGCGATCCAGGAATAGACAAATAATAATTTCAACTATCTCTTCAGCTTCTACAGTAGAGAAGATAGCCGTCTTACTCCTGCAATGAGAATCAGAACATATGAGTTGACACCATCATACTTTCAAACATTGTCACTTGAATCATCAAAAGGCTATCTAATTAAGGCTCCATAAACTCAAATGATGACTAACAAAATAATCAAATAACAGAAAAACAATTCAGGTGATCATTTAAGTAGACTCACCACTATTACTTGTTGCTTACCTTATCAGAGAACAAACAGTGACAAATCTGATCCAAGCTCTAATGTTTTGAGGTGGTCCTTCAATGTCAGAATCTAAAAAAGACAAACATATAGATTGTTCTTAGAAGATTGCAATCAATGTGGTAAGCTATTAGCAATCCTACTGAGACACTTCAGAGTTAAGAGAGTAACCTAAATTATTTGACTCCGAACTGGAGGAAAATTTAAAGAGAAACCCGTAAATGTCAAGAGCTCTTCTTAAATCTGCATATTCAGGAAACCAATCAATTTTGACTGGCACTAGATTGTCCTGGTAAAAGATTGTTATGAACTATAAGATATAGTATCAAAAGACCATATAGGAATTAAAATAAAAGTATAACTTTATTAATGGAGCAATGCCAAATTAAACATAACCAAGTTTACCTCCTTTTCAGAAGAGAGAATTGCACACCAAAAGTCCCTGGTAGAGTTGCAGAGCTCTTCTTTTGATGAATATAACACTGAAAGAACCAAGTAAAACAGATGGATGACGAAGATTGCTGGTATGTTCATATGTATTAAGAATATGTTTTCACTTACTTGTGTTAAAGGCCCAGATGGCTACTGATTTTTCTACATGATGACCACACAGAAAAACTAATTTTGAAAGCCAACCATTGACTAGTAACCCTTCAAGAAATATATCTCCTGAAAAAACATATAATATTAATTGGTATACCTATGACCACTGAAAAACAGGTATATCATTTTCCTGATAGCATGTAAGCGGTAATTTGAACTAAATATGGCTTGACTCGGTATTTTGCCATAAGAAAAACAGATGGTTCCTTGACATTATAAAATAACAAAAAACAGAAACATCATTGCTTTAGCAAATAAGACAATGCAACAACCTTTGTCCTCGGTCAATTCCACCACAGAATTTAGCTTGTTGTTCAGAAAGGAGTATAAAAGGTTACAGCATCTAAGATCAGGAAACTCCAAAGGAGGAAAAGCTTTCTGCAATACACAAAATGAAAATATTAAAACCTCAAGCATTCAGACAATGAAGAGATAAGATCAGCAAGCCATGTACAGAGAATGACTGAGAAATTTGTCTTAATATAATAACCTTATCTCCAAAAACTTTTACTCCCCAGGGTGGAATATCTTCTTCTTCACCAAAAGCTTTCAACTGAAAGAGAAACCCAAGTATTCAGTAACAGACAGTGCCAATTGCTAAGTACACAAGAACTCAGAGATAAGAACAGGTAAAAAGATTGTACCTGCTTGTGACATTTCTCAACTAGCGTAGTCAACTTAGCTTCCTTGCTATCTTCGTTATCATAAGAAGTTTTACCCTTTTTTGCCTTAGTCTTAACCTTTTTCCGCTTATCCCTCTCTAGAAGTTTGCTCTGTTCTCTGTAATGATCTTGAAGAAGATCATCCAACCCAATAATTTTCTTCCTAATTGGAATACAGATTTAAAGTACTCGTTATCATTCCCAGTTTGAACAAATAAAGGGAAACCCAGATAAAACAATACACGATTTATCATAAAAACTGCAAGAGGGAAACTATAAAACCCTAAACCAAGAAGAAAAACAAAATTGAAACTTCGAAGAGTTGGGGCAAAAAGTATAATTTTTTGTGAAAAAAGAGTACCTTTTAGTGTTAATTGCGGAGGATTTCAGAAGGTCATCTTCTACTTCAAAATCCAAAGGGTCGTTCATATCTATCACAGAGTTCCCAGTTAGAATTTGAAATTGGGAGTTTGAAAAATTGGAAGTTATGGAAGAGGCAACGTCACAAACTGTACCAAGTATTTTGATGGGTTTTCTTTCCTTCACTCACATTTGGGAGGGAAAATCTTCTTGTCCCATATTTTCGTGATATGGTGAGTTTAAAATTTGGTTTAATAATGAAAAAAAGTCATATATAAATTTTATTTCTTAATATGTGATCTATATTTTACTATTTGTTTATATAGAAAATGTAACATATTTTATGAATAATAAAAAAATATATTTGAGTTTTGATGAGAAACAAGAAAAATTATATAAAAAAAAATAACTTTGAATGGTATTTAGATGCCAAATGTTTTATGGTGTGGTTATAAATGAATATAAGAAGAACTATGTAACAGAAGCTAGCTGAATTGTTATATCTTATATTTAAGTGACTATCTATTAATATATTGATAATAATTTACTTACGATTGATATATGTTATATTGCAAGTGTATCCCCTATATAGGTACATGTCTCTCCCAAAAAAACTAAAAATAATTTAACCATCAATTAAAATAGATAATAAGAAGAAAAAATTGTATATATTTATATTTAAAGACATAAATCAAAAATTTATGATTTATTAAGTAAATATTTTATTAGATACTCAAAATAAAAATTTGTTATTTATAACTTAAAATTTACTTGACAAATTTGAAATTGATATAGTGAAAAAAATTGATAATTACATATAAACTTGTAATATTAAATATTGAAATAAAATTGTTGTTTACAAAAGTAAAACATTTATATTTTTGCTTTTCGTATTCATATTTCTTTTCACAATGGAATGTATATTTTGGTACTGAATATTTTCTTAAAATTATTACAACGTTTGATACTCAAAAATTTATACTAAATATGGAACTTCTAAATTTTTAATTAATCTATGATTTTGTATTGTTTTTGCTTTAATTTTCATTTTTAATTCACAATGTCATCATCTAAATAAGTTAAAAGAAAATAAAGTAAATAAACTCCAATGTAATTTCATACTCTAATTATATAAGGATCAAATAAATATAATATTACAATATATTGAATAAATATAAAAATTAAGATGATCAAATGTATGCATCCCTTTTACTTCTTCGCAAGACATAAATAAATCAAATAAAAAGAAGACTACCTTCAATTACAATATATTTTAATTAAACTAAAATAACAGTTAAATATATCATTAAAGTCAATTCGCGTTATCCAACATCAAAATAGTTTCATATTTAATTTTTTAGTTCAATAAAATGTCCCTATAAAATACTTTTTCCCAATAATGGTCTAAACGTTACAAAACATATGGTATTAAGAACAATGTTATTTTATTATCTCACAATAACATGTTTATATACCTAAAGGTCAAAAACTTAACAAGTTATGTGATTTGCAATATTTCAACAAACTCCAATAGCTAAGTTTTTTTTTTTTTAAGTTAATCCACAAATTTTTTTTCGACATCTTAATCAATCTAAGTGTAACAAATCTGTTAAAGCCATAAAATGGCTACAAATGCACTGATAGATAAATGGTCTGCAATATATATTTAATTAATTTGAGTTTCACGACACAAGTTAACATATATGACAACAATTAAAGAATTCATTAGTTTTGTACAAAGCAACCATTTAGTTTAAATAAAAGAACTCTCTGTATTAATGTGGGGTCACAAAATGTAAAAAATAAGACACGTTTAGATAATTGGTCTAGAAATTAAATCATAAGTATTTTAATGGTGTAATTTTAAAATGTAGAAAAATTATACTAGCCAGAAACACTGTGGCTACATACTATATTTATAATAATTGAAATGTCAAATTTGGGTAAAAACATGGGCTCATGTGTCCTCGCAGCCTTGCAACAGGTATTGTAAACGAACATGAGACAAACATTTTCTGAGTGTATCATTTGTATTTGTAATTTTTTTATTTTTTTTTATAGTTATTCATTTAGAGTGAAATATTTGGATCTCTATTTGTGTTTATTTTCTTTTGTTCTCACAACTGTGAAGTTCAGTTCCTAATTAAGATACTCCATCTTTAAGATACTCCATCTTTGTCTGTTTATGATATTTTTTAGTCATGATTAATGAAATTTCAGTGAAACTTGTGAATATTCGTGTAAAAATGGAGGATGAGAATTTTATAATAATTCACGGGTCAAAATAATAAGTTTGAGAATAAAGACAAAGTCAATCAAAGACTTATTTATGATTACTAGATGATGATTGGCTATTATCAATGAATGAAATAGAAATTTAACTTGGTGTGTTTGGATGAGAAGATACACAAAATCTATTATAATAAATATTGTAACAAAAGATGAACTGTTGAAGATTATATACTTTTGATTCAAATGACAGGTGATTGATGAGTAATGATTTGGAGGAGATGATCTTTAACTTTATAAAGAGATTTGTAAAGATTTCAATTCAACACTTTTAAAATTTCAAAATAATTCTTAAATAATAAATATATTTTTATATATATAATAATCAATTATACATTAAATTTTATATATTAATTTATATAATTAAAATATTTAATGATATAATTAATAATATATAAATATGATATAATAAAAATAAATATTATTATTTATAATAATATAAATTTAATATAATAATATTATGTAAATTTAGTATAAAAAATTAATAAATTTAATTTATTAATTATTTTTAACATTTAATAATATTTTATTAAAACAAATTTAAATAGAGTTAATTGTATTATTAAAATTAATTAAATTAAAATTTTATTATTTTTAAAGTTAAGAGTAACAATGTAATTATAAAATTTTATTTATTAAAATTAATTTATATCTATCACCATCTATCCATTAATCCAAACAATCTTATCATCCGTACACAATTCACTCAAATTTATTTAAATATAATCTCTCAAATAATTCACTCAAATTTATTTAAATATAATCTCTCAAATAATGGTTATGTGTTAACCAAATCTTAGATAATGGTTATGTTTTAACCAAATCTGTAAATAAGTGCACTGGTTGAGAATGGAAAATAGATTCACTAAAAATCATATTTCAAATTTATCTTTTGATTATTATATATGTAGTTAAATTTAACGTTACTTATAAATTATTTACCTATATAATTATATTATTTATGTATTATAAGTATTGAAAGATACGTAAATAATTACTAAGGATAAAAAACGCATAAATAATTATCTATAAAAAAAATATAAATAATTAGCTGTGAAATTTTCCATAAATAAAAGATAATAATTAATAATATTATTAATAATGTTAATATTATTAATAATTATAGTATTTTTATTAATATTAATACGTTAATAAATATTATTATTAATATTATTAATTATTCATTAATAATTATTATTATTATTATTCTTAATATTAGCATTAATATTGATATTATTAACATTATTCATATTATTAATATTATTCTTATTCTTATTAATATTATTAATATGATATAAATTATTATTAACGTTTTTTATTTTATTAATAATAATAATATTATTATTATTATTGGTATTAATATTATTATTAATAGTATTTGTATTAATAGACATTATATTATTCTTAATAATGATTAATAATAATAGTAATAATAAGTAAAATAATATGGGTCAGATTTTATATAATAGAGTGAGTGATTGTAAGTTTTACGTGTAATTATCTATCTTCTTTATTTACGGATTTTTTATTTATTAATATGTAGTTAGTTTTTATTATTTATGAATTTTGTCATTTGTCTACAAATTTCCTTTTTAAGTAAGTTGTAATATTTTCTTTTAAGAATTTGAGCCATTGTAAGACAATACACGGACTGTCATACTCCGTACCATAATAATATTATACTTTGTTTCATAATTGTTAGATTCTGATATATAGTTTTGCTATATTTAACTAACTTCATACGATTAATAAGAAATTGTAAATAAGAGAAATTCATCGAGAAATAAATTACAAAAGAAATTAGTTTAACATTGTCCATAAAGAAATTTTTGGTGACTATTATTCCAAAATCTTAGATTGAATTTTTGTAATATCAGAAATAAAAATGATTTAAAAGGGAATGTTGGATATAATGAGAAAGGAGATTATTTTTTTTTTTATGAATATTCGATTACTATTAGATATTGATACTTAGTTAATAATAATATATTTTTTTAATTTGTTGAAATGGTTGATCTGATTTTAGTGTAGAGATTTGTTAAACTAATTAAGTATATTCTAACGGCGATGAATAAAATAATATATATGTTATATTTAATTGAATTTAAAACAATATAATTATTCATTGTGAATAATTAAGAGGAATAATGATAACAAAATCGTAATTTTCTTATTAAAAAGAGGAGATGGAACAAAATAGAAAACATTGTAGAATTTTGTCAGAAAAATACATCACTAAGAAATTGAGAGGATAGATTTCAGAAAAAAAGAAAAAAAAAAGTAATGAGAAAGTATAAATGGAAGGAATTCACCAAGAAATAAATTATAAAAGAAATTAGTTTAATAATTGCAGATAAAGAAATTTTTGGTGAGTATTATTTTAAAATGCTATATTGAATTTTTGTAATATCTGAAAAAACATATATAATTTAAAAAATAAATTTTAGATACAAAGAGGAGGGGATAATTTTTTATGAATATTTGGTTATTTAGATATTGATACTTATTTTTTTTTTAAAAAACATACCATAAAAAGAGAAAAAAATAAAATAAACATTAGACTAGGCCAAATTCATGTAAAGAGATGCAAAATCACTTCTTAAAAACTAGTCTAAACAAAATTAAACATAAAGAGTCTATACCTATTATAAAAAAATAAATTTAAAATAATGGTATAGTAAATTATCGTATCAAGAGAACTCAAATATATTGTTTAGTCTTATAAAAATAAGTTTACGAGTACAATCATTACTCTTATTACAAATATTTGTAACTTTAAAATCAATATGTTTACAAGAGGATAAATACTTATTCCATCTTCCTGTAATAGATCAATAAATAAGTTGGGCCGAGGTAAAAACCTGACAAACCAGGATGAAATCACTCTCCAGTCATAAACGTCTATATCTGACATCTTTAGTGTGTTCAATTGCCAAGATAACACCCATAATAGAAGATTGAACTCCCAAAAGAGAAGAAAAATCATCAACAAACTCTTCCATATTTCATCTAAAGATACAGACACAGGCAGCAAGATCAGGTGAATTTCTGACAACATCACCTATGTTAACTTCAATCCAATTATCCAAAGAAAAATTCTTTTATCACTTGTATTAGATAAATTAGATGAGAAATTTCTTTTGTAATGAAAATTGATTGAATTTTATAGTATAAAGATTTCTTAAATTGATTGAATATATTGTGACATTGATAGATTAAATAATATATATGTTATATTTAATTGAGTGAAATAATTTTTTTATTTTATTGCATATAAAATTATATGCTATTTTGAATAAGACTATTAGATAACAAAATTGGAATGAAAAAAAATAATATAAAAAGGTTAATGGCTTGTAGTTTTGAGTGAAAATAGAAACGATTAGATTAAATCAGTGGAACAATTTAAATATTTTTTTTCATAACTTTATTTAAATTAGTTAAATTTATCAAATGTTTTATTTAATTATACAATGATTTGTTGTATAATACTGGTTATTATATTTACTGATGAGTGGCATGTTAATTTATTTTATGCTAAATTTGATTATAATTTTTTTTTATTAAATGTTACAATATTATATAACAATATTTTTACTGTATGAACAATACTTTTAGAAGCTACGTTAAATTTGATTATTTTATATATGTATATTTTAGATATTGGTTACATAATGTTTATAATAAATTAATAATACTTTATTTTGAATTAAGAAAATAATTCTATTGATTTTAATGCATTTCGTTTTACTGAAGCAATAAATTATATGTCATTATATTTAACTTTTATGTGACTTTATTTCACTATTTTTGTCACCATAAGTTACTATTACCGTTTTAATGAAATTAAATTGTTGTTGCTAATATACATTATTATTATTATGATAAATGTTTGTTTATGTTTTGTTGAAACTATATTGTTGTTACAGTAAATTACTATTTATTGTATTTAATTTTTCTATTTTGTTATAGTTTTAAATTTTATTTTTTATAAATAATAATAGAAAAGACTTAAATAAAATTAACATTAAAATTATTTAGATTGAGTTGAGTTAGAGAATTCAAGAGAAAAATGTGCTGCTTATGTAACTTTTTTCCAAAATAGTGCTAGCGAAAAAATAAATCCTAGTTTAAGTATGAAAAAAATTATGATTAGAGAGAGTTCATTATCATATAAAAAGAATATTATAGTTGAGAGTTCATAAGTAGTATGTGAACAATGTTTCAAATTAAAAGGACTATGGAGAGTATCATCAATTATAAGGAAAAATAGAATGCAAAGACTTCAATATAAAGTTTCACTAAAAATAATAGTTTTTTCAAAAAATAGGTTAATTAATTTATATTAAATAACTATGAGAATTATAAATTATATGTGAATTATGAATTTTTTTTATTTAAATATATTTTTTTATTGTGTTTGATTTTGAACCTACTCTTATTTCATGGTAATGATGCTGTAAACGAATTATTCAGTTACAAATAACACTTCCCAGGAAAAATAAAATTTACAATTTGGATTAGACACTTTTTTATGATTGAAAAATTATATTATAAACTATTTGGGTTAAATTGTGTAGTAAGCATTATTATAGTAAGGACTAATTCAAAGAAATTTCATTTTTAAAACTTTGAACAATCTCTATGGTGATACAATAGGATATTAAATGAGTTTGTGATGTCTCCTGAATAATGTAGGAGTAGTTATAATCTACCTGTTTATCACAGGAGGGTAGAGGATAATTCTCAAGTCTATATACTTCAGTATGCTCACACAGAATCCAAAACAAGTTAGAAATTAATAATTGTAGTCATTATTGAGCATTACATTTGAGATTAAAACCAGGAGAGTACTAAAAAGTTTTTAGACATGGAGATTAAACAAGATTATGCTTAACTTATGTCTAAGCTAACAAGATTACATTTGGAATCATTTTGGCATGTTATATAGTCATTTGTGGATCCTTTGACATCTTCTATTTGTCTATTTGCATCTACTACTATTTAATTTGTAATAAAAAGAGAAATACATATATCATGTATATTATATTAATTAAGAATAACAAATAAACTTAAATATATTGTTGAATTTTTTGATTCTGACAAAGAATTTTAGTATTAATTTTGTATAGTATAAATATAAGTAATATTTTTTTTTAAATCAAGTATGCGAATATAGATATATATGTATATATCTGCGAGATTTCTGTCTATATTTCCGTACATTTAATCAATTATCTTCATTTTTAATAATATATTTATTGTTACGAGTATTATTAAACATTTTCTAAAATTTTTATATTAATTTTGTAGAAGTATGAGAACGAATAATACTCAATTTTAAAATCAAATCTATATTGTCTCTATCCCTATTTCCATGCATTTGATTAATTATGTTCTTTTCAATAATATATTTAGTTGTTTTTTCTTTTCACTTGTCATGCAAAAATTCAAAATTTATACCAAAACTATATGTTATTTGAAGTAAATTTTAAATTTTACACTAGACCATGTTAAATCTGAGTAAATAGATTGTAATAAAAAAGAAATACATATATCATATATATTACATTAATTAAGAATAACAAATGAACTTAAATATATTGTTGAATTTTTTTTCGTTCGGACTATTAATTTTGTATGATATAAATATGAGTAATATTATTATTTTTAAATCAAGTATGCGAACATGGATATATATATATATATATATATATATATATATATATATATATATATATATATATATATATATATATATTTTTTTTTTTTTTTTTTATATTTATTTTTATTTAT
>Ga0099825_1005176_pt1 | contig 16857 bp, 10 predicted proteins | sample SiratroredBW_FD_76838 | JGI IMG/M metagenome (GOLD analysis project Ga0099825, IMG submission 76838) | Root nodule microbial communities of legume samples collected from California, USA - Siratro red BW | ecosystem: Host-associated > Plants > Roots > Nodule | place: USA: California | collected...
TAGGTTAAAATCTGAAGAGTCACCCATTATTTTGTGGACATATTTTAAATTTTTTATTTTGATGTATTTTGATTAATTTTCCATAGGGCTTAGAGTAGTCATGCTTAGTAAATTGTGTTTTTCATTTTTCCATTTGATGTAATAATTAGTCATCTAAAAGTGTGCGAAAAAGCTGCTGCTGCATTAAATTTGGAGGCTTCTAGGCTATTGAAGAGTTAGGTTAGCTTTTTAGAAGCTCAAAGGTCTACTTAAGTAAAGAAACCCATGTAAACAGCAACTTTGATTTTGGAAATACGAATTTGAATCTGAAAATTTCAGAAGTGAGAGTTTCTCTCTTGAGTTCTTCATTTGGACTTGCAACTTATCAAGGGTCGATCATCCTTGTGGCGTTTACCATACTTTAGGGTCCTTGCTGCATTTTATTTTCCGCAAGACAAGGGTTTTGAGTAGATCATCCTAAATCTGAATACTTAGGGATCTTGGGGCATTCAACTACTCTTTGTTGTGGGTTCTGGGGTTTATTCGTAACCGGGTTCACATCACCTACATGAGAGCTAAAGAAAATATTAATAAATATTGTAATATTATTTAAAAATACACTTGAATTATTTGCTCGACTCTGCCATAAGTGACAATGCAAAGGAGTAAACAATGTCTAAATTAATTTACAATCATTTATCCTATTGAAAATAAAAAAGACATATTAAATGCATCACTAAACATAATCTAATAATGAATTAATACATTTTAAATTCCAGTAAATATTTGAATAACAACGGATAAATCAGGCTTTTATTTTAATATGCATTCCTATAATAAATTGAATACCAAGAGATATATAGCTAATTAAAAAAAACATAAGAAAAAGGACAACAAATCTCAATTTGTTCCCACCTAATACATTATATCCCAACACATTTCATCAAAATGTTGTATATAACAAACTATGAATGTTATACAAATATATCTATAAATGAACGAAAACTTATAAATTGTGATCATTACAAGAAAAAGTTAAATTACCGACAAAATTTTATCGATAGAACTTTATCCGTCAATAAAATATTATTATCGACGATTTTATCGATAGATATCATCTGTCGCTAAATTTACTGACATATTTATTCTAAATTCGTCAGTAATTACCGACAAACTCAGAAATCTGTCAGTAATTATCGACGGACTTAAAAATCTATTAATAAATTTATATATAATTAATTTATCGACGAATTTTGAATATTTTCAATAGATTTATCTTGTCGATAATTTTTGTTTTTTGTAATAGATGTTTATTTAAAAGTATTTTGAATCTCTCTAACAGCAATTCGAGCTCTTAGTTTAGGCTCACATATAATCTCACAAATGAAGTGCAGTTGAAATATAAATTGACATTGGTATACTACATACAAATAATTTGTAGTATCAGAAAATCAGCAGGCATATTTATGTGACATCTCAATGCATTGAAAGGTATAGAAGAAAACCAAACTATTACTTAAATGAATACGCAAGCTCGAATTATTACACAAGTGTGATCATAATAAAAATTGCATTGAAGATAATTAAGTAGACTCTAGTTTAAAGATATTAAAATGCATAATAATAAATTCAAATAAAAATTCTCCCATATTATTTTAAGTGAATGTCATTAGTATAATCATAAATGTCTTAAATTTCATATATTTCACCATTTATTTATACATATTTCATTGACTTTTACAATAGTTTAAGGTATAGTTGAAGGTGTCACAGGGTATGGATAAAAATACAACTAATAAGTTTATGCAAGGAGGAATACAGTTCGTATGATAAGTTTTAAAATCGAACTAGTTTAAATATTTCAAAACTTAGTTTAAGTGCACACTCTACTTTTGTGTTGGTCTACTGTAGACCATGAGGTTACTTGTCAGAAATAGAAAAATTGTTTCTTGCACCCCATCAATTACTTCCAGCACCTTATCAAATTTTTAAAATTTTAATTTTGTTCTTGTGATTTTTATATGAAAGCAATGGTGTAATACCGTTGATAGTGGACTGAGACGATTTGCTAAAAAGTTTGTGTTGTTTGAAAGCTAAGAGAAGGCGGTGTAAATAAGTTTATGAATTGTTTTTTCACGCAGAGGGATTACACGCTTCCAGAAATAGAAAAGCATAAAAAATGGATACTTTGAAAGTCATTTGTGAGGGGCGCGTCTTATGTTTCAGAATGAGTATTTTATAATATATTTATTATCTAGAAGGTTAAATATGTATTTTGAAAAGGACTTTCCAAAAGGTAATTGTCATATTCTAAAAGAAATTTCGGAAGTCAATTTTATATTAACCCAAAGGAATACTTCTATGTTTTCTTCTCGATGATGGAATGCAAGAATTGATGGGGTGCAAAAGGCAATTGCTAAAAAATAATGAAGAGTTTTGCAAGTAATTCACCCAAGCTTATAAGGTCGTTTCTTCCTGCACCTTCGTGACTGCAGCCCTAAAGAGTTAGCAAAATTATCTTTTTACCCTTAATGAAAAGTAAATAAATTCTCCTATATCCCTCTTCATTATCTATAAAAAGTTCTGGTTAACGTATTTTTTTATTCTGGATTGTATTTAAAATATAATTGGATTGTATAATATAAAATAAATAAAATATATTTTATGTTATACCATCAAAAATATAATTTTTACATTGTATTTATTCCCTGTGTTCATTTCTGCAATATTTATTGCAATAAATATTATATTACAGAAAAATTATTTAATGCAGGTTAATATGACATCAGAAATGGAAAATACTAGAGATTTTATAAAAAAATATTATTTTGTAAGTAATATTATTTTATTTAATTCTTGACACAAAATATTGAAATAAGATATATTTTATTTTAAATTATTTTAGTATTAATTTAAATTTTAATTATAGATATTTTATTATTTTAATTAGTTATAGTATTTAATTTGGTTTCAACACATACATATATTTTAACATTAATAATTAATTTAATTATTTAATATATATATATATATATATATATATACACACACACATTAGTATTTATAATTATTTAATTTTTTTAAGATATAGTTTTATAAATAATAATATTTTATTTAATTTTTTAGAAAAACATTTTTAAATATTTATAAGAATCATTATTATTAATTTTAAATAATGATAATTTAAAGTTAATAATGTAAACTTATAATTAATTTAAATAATTTATGTTAGTAGTGAGATCTTTAAAAAATTTCAATTTTAATTTGTACATTGAAATATAATAGAATACTATAATTGTTAGAATTTATAATAATCATCAATAATTGATATTGAAGACATATTATAAAATAAAGAGGTAGGAAAGCATAATTCAATACTCTTCCAAGTGAAATTTTTTGGCTTGAACTTCCAAGAGGGTAAAAATATTTATTTATGACTTTGGTTTTTACACATGGAACATTTTTTTTATTGTCTAGATTTTTCTAATGTCCATTTATATGCATATTCAAGATTATTTTGGACGACCTTCTTAAATTTTAGTTTTTTTTATCCAGGTAATATTTGTGGTTTCTTATAATTCAACTTATAAAATTTGTCTGGTAGTTCTCTAAATAATTCTTTATACACATTAAAAATGTATTTTTGTGTGCCTTGGATCTATATAAATTGTGTAATGGTGGTGAACACACTAACATCTAGTAATAACATGCAAGTACATGTGTAACTTTTGGAATTTACTACAAGCATACCACTTCTTATCTGGTATAACTATGAAACTTCCAACTAGTTATCATTCCTTTGAATTAATCATTAGAAAACATATAGTGTTAATCAAACTCCATAATATGGTGATTGTTTGCCATTAATTATGCATCCCTCGTGACCTTATTTATTATTTATGTATATGTTTATATAGCTCTTAATTTAACATCAATTTCCTTTCTTTGTTGGATGAATAATGTATTATATCTCTTGTGTGTCAACATGATAATTGCACTTATTGGGAGTATTTTTTGTTTTCCACATAATGATGTGTCTTATTATTGATGTCTCTTGCAAAAGTCAACTACTTTTTGTAAATAATGTTAAGTCAATCAATTTTAACTTCTCAATATATTACTTTTCAATATATTTATAGTAGTAATTGAACTTGAGCGTTGTTATGCCATAAGTTATGAATTTTCAACAACAAAATTTTATTAACTACAAGTTATTCAAATATAGTAAAATAAATCAATTGTTCCGTAAAAAATTACATAACCATGTTGATAATTAGTTTTTTTCCTTTCTACATTCTTGAAATGCCTATAGAATTTTGTGTGATGTGTTAAATGCAAAACACATGTACTGAATTTTTTTGGTATCCAAGTGTTAGATGATACTTCAACAAACTCTTTTGTTTGGTTTTTATTTTATGCTTAAACAACAATATGTAAAACATATTTTTATAAGCATCAACTTTTATCATACGCAAATGCCTTGTTTAGTCTAACCAACGAAAATAGTGTGGTTGATCAAAACAACTATGTATACTTTTTCTGATAAAACTTTGCTTAGACGGATGATAAGTGTACTTTGTCTAACACATGATAAGCCTTAAGCATTTTATGATACACATTAAAAGCTTATAAATGTTTATTCTCTTTGTGTAAGTAATGTGTGTCTCTTTGTTCTCTCAAAAGGATATCACAATGATATATCTACATCAAGGATATCTTGAAGAGTGCGTTTAAAGTTGATCCATGTAAACAACTTTTCTAAAAAGGTAGAACGTCATGTTGCGGAGTTAACTATTTACGTTATGCCCCTTGCAATTCACTGAAGAGGAAAGAAGCTACATTTTTAGGCATGATGTCGTGTATTAGAGAAGTTTCATAAAGAAGCCACGTGCATTTAATATTACATGTAGAGCATTTAATGCATATATATTCTTTAGCCAATGACGAAAAGAGGCTTATAAACCTCACAACAGCTTCAAAAGGACTCACAACAACTATTTTCTTTTCAACTCTATATAAAGAAGTTCATTCTAAAGAAGAAAGGTTCACAATGAGAATACTTACAAATTTTGTTAAAAAATGCTTTCAAGCAACGAAAGAACAATGTTTGTGTTTATAACTATCAAAAAGAGTATTTATAACCTTGTATCCATCTTCTTAGATGTTTATCTCTTTTAATGAGTCACACTCATGATCTTTGGATCAAAAGCTTTATAATCAAAGTGTTTTAGCTATGAGTGGTTGAATCCAAAGAATAATCGTCCTTAGCTAGAAGTGGTTATGTTTAAACAATACTTGTAGCTTAGCCAAAGTATTTGTGTCCAAATAATACTTGTAGTGTAGCTAGAAGTGGTTGTGTCCAAAGAATACTTGTGTTTAGTTAGGAATAGTTGGGTCCAAAGAATATTGGTGTTTAGCTAAGAGTTGAGGAGTCTAAAGAATACTTGTGTTTACCTAGAAGTGGTTGGATCCAAAGAATACTCATGTTTAGCCAAAAGTGATTGGGCCCAAAGAATATTATCTTATCGCAATAGTCTACATTAGCAGAACCTTGATTGTGTTCATTAAGAACATAACATAGTCTAGGTTATCAGAAAAGTCGATATAAGGTTACTTTGTGTAAATCTCTCTAATCCCTTATCCTTTTTGTGTTACATGTTATTAATTTGTAACTAATCTTGGACGGAGATAGTTGCGAAAAAGAAACCATGTAATCTTTATGCATCAAAGGGTTATATTTATAACCTCCAAATTATCAATTTGCTCATTAGGAAAACAAGGGTATACAAGTTCATGACTTGAATCTTCGTATTCATTTCCAACAGCTCCACTTGATCGACATTTATCCGCCCAGCACTATAAAAGCTTTGATTCAAGTGGTACAAAGATATTTTTTTCAATTTTGGTTTTCTGCCTTCCGTCTTAGCTCGACTTTTTTCAATTACTCTTCAATTATTCTCATTCGGTCAGCTCCAGTAAACTTGTACCCCAAACCAAATCTGGCTTTATTTTCAACTATTTCCAAAGGCATCACATAACCTTTATCATTCGCCATTGTCGTATTTGTACCCTTCTCTCATCATAGTCTTAGCTACCATCAATGATGCATTTGACAAGTTTGGATCTACTTTGAAAGGCTCAACATAAGATGTGCTGACAATCTCTGAAGCTTGAAATGAAGTTTCTAGAGCTTCTTCGGCAGCTTCAATATATGGCGTAGAAGATGGTCTAAATACCAATAAATTTTCCTTTCCATAAACTATAATAAACTTATCATCAATTATAAACTTCAGTTTCTAATGCAAAGTAGATGACACGACTCCAGCTATATGAATCCATGGTCTTCCAAGCAAACAACTGTACGCTAGAAATATATCCATGACTTGAAATGGGATTTAGAAAACACACGGTCCAACTTGTACTGGTAATTCAACTTCCCCCAATACTTCTCTCTTACTTCCATCAAAAGCTCTTACTACCATATTACTAGGTCATAAATGAATCCCGTTGCCAGGCAATTTATTTAGGGTAGCTTTTGGCATCATGTTTAAAGATGAACCATTATCAATCAGCACACGTGATATAAAATGTTTCATGCATTTGATAGAAATATGAAGAACTTTGTTATGACCCCGCCTTCAGATGGTATTTCATCATCAGTAAAAGTGAGATAATTGTTAGCAGTGATATGATTAACAATTCCCTCAAATTTATCTAATGAGATATCTTTTTCCACATTAGCTCCACTTAGAATCTTCATTAATAATTTTTCATGAAAAGGGGAATGCGTCAACAACTCCATCAAGGATACCCTTGCAAGCATGCGATTCAGTTGATCTACAAGCTTGTATTCACTTTGCTGAATAAATCTCAAAAGTTCACATGCTTGTTCATTAGTTATCTCTTTCTTTTCTTTTTCTCCATCTTCAGCAATGTTTTGCACAACTTTTTCTTTCAGGAATGATTTAGCCTTTTTCATAGCCACTTCTTCTCTGATATGCTCATGGATTTTCTCGCCTTTTAAGTCAGGAGGAGTAAAAAGGCGACCATTTCCAGTCATACCCCCAATTCCAGAAATATTATCAACTACCACTTTGCCTTGATCAACTAATTCTTCTTTTGGTTCACCCTGAATGATGCTAACACCATACTTCCAAGGAACAACTTTTTTATTTTTATATGGAAAAGATGATGGTGTTTGAATCACTAATGGTTGTGGCTTTGAAGGCATGGGGTAGCAGCCTTTGAAATTTGTATGACAACTGACTTAGGCAGAGGTATGTTCCTTTGATCTTCCATGATTGTTTTACCCTTGTCTTCCATTATGAGTTATTAATTTGAATTCTACAAGGATGTCATAGAATATTTTAATTTATATTTCTTTTATCATTATTTTATTAAATGCAAATGCGAATTAATTAATTTAAAAACAATAAATTGAAAACTTGTGCGAATATTTCATGTAAATCTGAATTTTATTGAGAACTGAGAATAGTTTGTGATCAGATACAAAGAAATAATCATTCTTTTCGGGCACGAGATATCATATTTTTCATTTCTCCTAAAAGGCCTTTATAATGCTCAAATAAAATCTCAACTTTCTTAGGAGTTTTACAAAATGGCAAAGATATCTTAGCTTGGCACAAAATCTCCTAGACTCCTTCTATTGCTCCATTAGCTAGAGCAGTTAACTAAGAGAAGCTCACTTTCCAAGATATGGCAATTCTTTCCATCTCTGTCATGCGTTCCTTTAGTTGGGCTATAGTCACCTGATGATTTTCTTCATTATTCAGCTTCTGCCAATGCTCCTCTTCAATTCTTTCTTCATATTCTCTCACCTTTTCTTGCATCATGGCTTCCAAGTTGTTGAATCGTTCTTGAAGATCACACAGTTTATCAAACACCTTTTGTTTGTCTTGTTTCACAGCATCATAAAGATTTTTCCATTGTCGCTCAGAAAAAATTGTTGTATTCCGCTCTCAATTTCTCAAAACCAGTTCTGCATTGGCGGCCATCAAATCTTGATTAATTATGAGATATTCTCCTTTTGTGTTTTCTGCTTCTTCATTAATTCCTGGTTCTCTTTTATTTTTTCTTCATACACCTGTCGAAGATCTACATAATCATGTTGCAGGTTTTGTATGTTAGAATCTAATGCCACATTCTTCTTCTTCAACCTGGCAATTTCTTCTTTCAACTGTTTTATATTTTCTGATTCAAGATCCACCATACATTCTTCTTTCATTGGAATAGGCAAAATAACTTTGAAAGCTAGCTTTACTTCTTTGACTCTTTCTGTTATCCATTGAGAATAAGAAATATTTCTGTTTACAGCCCAAGATCTTGAATCTCTCTCCATATAGGATATGTCTTTCCAGGCACTTCGAACCTGGTGCAAAATCTTAAAAGTAGAACCCTCATTAAAATAAAACACAAGTGTAACTAAGGCAGCAGGTGTTAGTGCTCCCTTCAGTGGGAATCCAAACTGTCTTTAGGCTAGAATAAGATTGTAGTTGATGCAACATTTTGTTCCAATCAGAGGCACCTCCCACAATAATAGAAAAATTGTATCTGTTGTTGCCAGGATGGTTGTCACTGAATTTTTATTTGATCAAGACCAGCAAACAATTGAGACCAATCTTGTGCACTCTTTGCTTCAATCTTCATTCGCAACACTAGCTCAACAGGACATCTGATCTCATTTCTCTTTTCTCCTATATGAGCCATTATCCAAACATAAAGAATGGATAAGCAACATGATAATTTCTTCACCCTCTTTTCATAGCATAAGTCTAAAGCTGCATAAGTGTCTGTCAATATAGCAGTAACTGGATTCTCCAATCTATTTCGAATAACAATAAACACATCCATAGCAGTCTGACTCACAAAATTCTCAAGGCTGGGAAATAACAATATGCCATACAAGGTTAATGTAAAAACATCAATAAAAGTTTCCTAGTTTCCCTCATCACCCAGTTTCCCTCATTACGACAGTCATTTTGTTACTCAACTCCTTATGAGATTTCTTCATAATGCTTGACAACACAAACATAGAAGCATGATGCTCAAGATGTGCTTATGGAACTTTCCCTCTCAAGAGTAAATCTACAATCTGCTCATATTCTTCAATAGTCGGTATTAACAAGAAATTCTGAAAGGTGAAGCATCTCAGAGGAGTATCATAATACTGAGTAAGAGCAGTGATGGCTGACATAGGAACTTCTATGTCCAACAAACCCAACAGATTTCCATATCTATTTCTCAAAATTCCTCTTTGAGCAACTTCCATCTTCTTTATCAATTCACGGAGCCCCCTTAAATTATTTTCTATCAATTTAATCTTTATTTTCCTCTTCAGACTCACCACCTCTTGTTCTCTCTCATTATCAAATTTGATGTTCAAATTCACGAATGATTCGCACAAATTTACCGTTTAGTGTTTAAAAATGAAATAACAACATTTTAGAATATGAATAACATGCATGTAAATGATGGTTTTAATGAATGACAATGCAAAAGAGAAACTAAATGTAAATTATTTTAAATTAAAAATGACACTTGTGCAAATAATCATGCAATCAAATATGATTTTGAAAACTAATTGAAAAAATTCAAAATTTTTCTATGTTTGTCAACATTTTTCCTCAAACCTCTAAAACAAATTTTCTCTTAGTTTCAAATTTCAAATTTAAATTGCATGATTTTCACACAAAGTATTTATTTTGTTAAATAAACAATTATGCAAAAATTACAATGCATGTCATGCATAAAATGAAAATATTAATTATATATTTTTCATTTGTCCTTTTCCAATAAATTGACCCTCTCTTTATTTTTCAAATTTTCTCTTTTCCAATCATATCTCAATCAAAAATTTAGTAGAGCTGTAGCGTGTAGAATGTCTCCTTTAGTGTCCCATAAAAAGGTTTTATCTTATTTGACCACGAGTTTTAGGATCATTACATGCTCCTCACAAAAAGGTGGTTGCTTAAATCTTAGAAGGTATAAAAGGTCACTAGAGCTATGACCCACTTTACTGTCTTATCCAAGGTAGTCGGTAAACAACATACTAGAGATAGACAAATAAAGCAAACACACTCTAATTAGGGTTTTAGTAAAAGCCACAATAGGAAGTACATCGAATCAGCATTGCTATTAACCCTGCTACTCGATTGATTGCTTAGACCCGGGTATAGGGTCGCACTCATGTATATGCATGCAAGTGTGTGTGTAAGGCAGATCATTTACCCAACTGCAAATCAATCAAACAATATATATTACATGTCTTCTACCTTAGGGTTCAATATTTCAAAAATAAAAGCATGTCATCTACCCTAGGGTTCAAGATTTCAATAAAATAAACATACATACCTGGAAATATAAATACTCCAAAAACCATATTTATTTTCATTCCTTTTGATTAAAAACATCTTGACTCTCGAATTATTTCCCTAGTGGAATCGCCATTTGTCGCGACCTCGTCAACGACCAGACTAACGGCGATCTGAAAATTGAAAAATTTTTAAAATTGGAAAATGGTGAAAATGAGATGGAGTCGCCACCATAGTTTATTATGAGAAACTATGGAAAACAAAAGAAAAGGAAAAGGCGATCTGCGAATCAAAGAATGGATTTGGGACTTAATTACGCATGGGAAGGTATTAGCACCCCCACAACGTCTGTCCAAGGACAGTACCTTTAATCAAAATGAATAACTACAAATATAGTTTTTTAGAATTTTTAAATTTCAAATAACAATAAAATAAGCAAAGCAGGAGCACTTAGTATAACCAATAAAAAGAAACAAAAAGTGAGATTTTAAATTATAGGACTCGACAAGGATTGACGTTGCTCCTACGTATCTTCACCCCCATATCGGATAAAGAATCAGGAAATACGTAGTTTTAAAGGAAAGTTGAGTTGATTTGGAAAATATATTTTTATTCTAAAATTTTATATTTTTATTAATTTTTTTAAAATTGAACTTCATTTTGGATATCGTTAGACACGTACGGCCTTTTTGATATTCCAAACAAAAATTGAAACTTTTCGAATTAAATTTCGTATAACGCGTGCAGCCATTTAAAAATTTAAGCAAAAATTGTTTAAAATAAATCCCGCATGACATGTACTGTCATTTGGAAATTCAATCAAATTATTTTTAAATGAAATACCAGGAAAAGAATATTTAACTTTAATATATTTTTAGTAAAATATAAAATTTATTGAAAATATAATGAAAAAGTAAAAAAAAAATTCTAAATCTAATAAAAAAAATATATAAATTTTAGAAAGTGAAATGATAATAAAAAAATATTATTTGATTTAATAGAAGATATTCAAATTCTCTAATCTTTATTTTTTTCTTAAAAAAAAAAGAAAATTAAAAAAAAAAACAAGCAAAATGGGCTTTTAAATAATAGCCCATATCTAAGAAAACTAACAGTCACGTAACTTCCTTCGCCTCTTTCTTATTTTCTTATTCATTTATTTTTTATTTAATTTTATTCATTCTCTTTTTTATAAGACAATTAAATGTTAAAATGAGTTATCCAGCACGGCACCTTTTCTATTTCCTCTCTTCTCTCTCTTGGCCTTTCAATCATTCTTTTCTCTTTCTTTTTATTACCAAAAAAAAAACTAGCAATTCAAGCCAAGCCTCAAATGCCACATTCCACAACGTTAGCTTCATTTCCAATTCAACTTTTTTTTTTTTTTTTATTTAGGTGCTGGAAACAAAACAAATAGGTAAACCCAACACATGGCAACGTTACTTCCAATTTTTTCATTCTCTCCATCTCATTCACTCTTAGCTTATTAGGTGCAAAAGGGAAAAGGGAAAGAGAAAGAAAATGATTAAACCACGCTTGCATCACTCCAGTCATGCATTCACGTGGTTTCTTTTTTATTCATGTGTGCAAATGCATTTTAGTGCCAAAGGAAAGAAAAAAAATATATTGAACCACGCTTCCATCACTTCACTAAACATATGAACAAAACTCCTAATCAATGACCTTATTTCAGAGGAAAAGTTATCTGATCATCAAATTCAACTAGCAACAGTAAGCTCTCTAAGCTCTGTTTCTATATGGAAGATTATAACTTATAAACATAGATGTCGAAATCACTACATGAAGAATTGTCTATCTCTTCTATTCCTTATTCACTCTCAGAAAACATTGTAGTTAATTTGAATATCTAAGAGCAAACACTTGAAATCCTCAACAAGAATCACTACCATACGATAAGATACCAGTATATTCCAGGAAAGCAACAAACACCTTCAAAGACGATTGTTGTTGACAAGTCTAGTTTATATAATAAGAGAGCACATGAACAATTGAAATTGTTTGTTGAGAGATCAAAAACAGTAGCAAAAACTCACAGATCATTATTCTGCGGAAAAAGAAGTGGTTAAGGTGAGAAACGAAAAGGCCGGAGGAGACACGAGAGATTCTCGAAGGAAACAGGAATGGTTCCAGACGGTGCCGGATTTGATCTTGTAGTCAACTTCTCCGTTTACGATTTGCTTGCTCAACCTTATGCCTCCTTCTTCTCCTTCCATCACATCCATTATTGATTCTTCTTCACCTTTCACTCTCTCTCTCTTTCTAAATCATTTTCTGTTAACACTTTTTTATAATTTATTCTTATTGTTGTTGGCACTCACAATTATAATTAAACTCAAAAAAAAAAAATCAAGAAACAGAACACTGCAGAGAGAATATTTAATGCAAATCCAGAGAATGAATAGTATAATTGTCCTATGAAGAAGATAATGAACATTGCAGAATGTATAAATAGTGTGGCCAAAAAAATTCAAACGGTGCAAATCAACATTCTCAATGCAAACTACTTTAAATCATGTGTTAAATCAATGAGGATTTATTTATTGTACTTACTTGTTGAAGCTCATGTCTCCGAATAGCATTCTTCAACTTGCAAGCTTTTCCGGCGAGTTTTTCTTCTTTTCCGGCGAACTTCTTTCTCTTCTCTGGCGATCGTCCCTTTCTTCTTCTTTCTCTCAGAATACTCCCTCAAATGTTTCGAAAATGATTGAAGTGAAAAAAATCCCCCTAAGTGTGAATGGAATGGTCTTATATATGGCGTGCAATCACTCATGGGTTTTGCCGGTCTGAGTTCCGGTTGCCAACCGCAAGCTCAACCAAAACGCTCCAACACATTCAAAAACGACGAGGGTGTATGAATCATTTGAACCTTCAATCACCAGTCATAAAACAATGCAATCCTCTACGTGAAACGGCACTGTTCAAAGGAGGAAGATGATAAATAGTACTCGGCTAATTAGACCTTCCCACGTGTCCCTTCTTTTTCTACTTTTTATTTCTTTTTCTCTCTTTTCTCCCTTTTTTTCTTTATTATTATTATTATTATTATTATATTTATTATTGTATTTTATTTTTTTATTTCTCATTTTTTATTTCTATTTATATATTTTTACTTTATTATTTCTATTTTTATTATATTTTTATTTTTATTTTTCTAATTTTTTAATATGAAAATTATACCTAAAATAGAATGAAGTGAGAAATAAAATATTTTTATTTTTTTATTTTTCATCCGGACAAAATTAGGTGTTGACCGTTATTAACATGTAACTTGTAACTGATCTTGATTAGAGATAGTTGCAAAAAAGAACTTTCAGAAGTATTTTGGCTGAGTGTTTTCCTTCGTGTCTATCAAAAAAGGTTATGTGAAAAGTTTTCAAATATTCTTAATACGAAATTTAACTCTCCCTTTTTGTATATTTGACCAGTTTTCACACCAACTACTACCTTATCTTGAGTAGGCTTTTTCAATTTACACTTGCCTACTTAAGATTGAGCAAAGGTCATCTTGAGTAAAAACATATTTTTTAAGATAATTCAAGAAAAAATACTATGCATCTCCTACTTCACCCTCAACAATGGTAAAGGCAATTGGAAAGATTTTGTTGTTGCCATCTTGTGTCATGACCACAAAGAGAATCACTTTATTTGTTTTTATATAGAAATGCTCCATAATACATGATTTAGAACTCCAAAATACTTTATGGAATTATTCATAATCATGAATCAACTCACCGTGTTGGTTGTATAACAGTTTTATTTACTTCTCAACAACAAACCATTAAGATATGTTTTTATAGAATTTAGCAACTTGGGTAAATAATTGTGTAACTGTTCCCAATTGTCATGTAAGTCTTCATTTGCTTTTTGCTTTGACATTAATGCTTTCCTATAAGAGATAATATAATCCTCTACACATTTTAGGTGGCTTATCAATGTCAGGGATCGAAATTGATGGGTCACTCTCCATCATTGGAATAATACTTTTGTTGATCAAGACATAACCAATGTTGGCATAATCCTATGTTATAACATGGGAAGAACAAAAGTGTTCATATGATATTCTTTGAATCTCCCATTTTTTACTTTTCTTAATGTAAGTCGTTTTACATCTCTAACAACATTCTTCATGAACACACCTTGCAACAATTAATGTAGGAAATTATTTTTCTATCTTGTGATACAAATATTTTCTAACATGGTACATGTTTAAAACTTGTTTGACATTTTCTTTTATCTCAAAAGTTGTGCCCTCAAATAGGGTGTTAGAAGTATATTGGATGTAAATATGGTAGAATGTTATAACAAAAGTATTGAGTTCAAGAGGGAGTTTGAATTAAACCTTGTGAAAATAGGTCAAAAACATAAAAACAAATGATTGAATTGTGTCTTAAAAATTTTTGAAATTTTTGCAATGTATCATTTGTTTGATAGTAAGTAGTCAAATGATGGTTTTAGGTCGACAAACAATCTGTCAAAATTCTTTTCTAAATATTGGTTTGTAAATCTCTCTTTCTTTCATTAATGCAGTATAATAATATGCAATAAACAAGGATAAGGTAAAAAAGAAATTACTCTTTGATTTTTATATTACTCTTTGATTTTTATGTTCCTTTGTCTGATAATTCAAATTACGTCCAACTTTCATTCAACTGATTGAGTTTCACTATGCATATTACTGTTGCAAAATTCAAACTATGTATTATTTGGAACACAATTACTCTTGACTAAAAACCCAAGTATTATTTGAAAACTCAACCACTCCTACCTAAAAACCTTAAGTATTATTTGAAATGTAACCACTTCTATTAAAAACTACTCTTAGTTAACCCATTGAGCAGTTTTTCAACCGTGGTGACTTCTGGCTAATATAGAGTACTGTTTAGACCTCATCCATTCCTAGATATGACAGTTTTCTTTGGATAGTAGCCAGACTTGACTAAGACATAATGTTCTTTGGAACTCAGTCACTCTTGGCTAAATAAACAAAGTTTATATGAAAGTGTGATCACAAGTGTTTCTCACTCGAGAGTGTTAGCATCTTACAACATATACAAATATATGTACTCTCCTCTAATTTATTATGTGAACATGATGATGTTCTTCTCTAAAGATTTTAAGGTTACAAAAGAATTTTGACATTTAATAGTATATTGCTTATCTTCTTCTTTAAAGGATATCATTATATAGAGCTTTTGACAAAGTTGAAAAATCCCTTTTTGACTATTTAGAGCTTTTGAACTCATATAGCTTCATCTTCCTTGCCTGTTGAGCATGGACATAAAGTTTCATTAAATATGTTTCATGCAACATTAAATGTCACTCTCCTCTTCAAGCAACATTCCAATAATTGGCACAAGTTTGAAGCAACAAAGCTTCAAGAATATGTATTAAACTCAATACCAAACCTCTCTTAGAAAGCAAAAAGTTTCTTTTAAAAGATTGCAATTGATTTTGTTGTCTCTGGTTTAGAAATCAAAGAAATATATAAAACTCATTTTGTAGTTTTTCATTGGTTAAATGATTTTAATCGATTAAAAGCTTAAGAGTTTTAATAAATAAAAAAGACATTTTAAAATGTTAACAATAACTTTTAAGTGATTTTCTTTAATTTATTAAAAAAATAATCAAAATAACAATGAGACTAAAGTGATTTTAATCGATTAAAAAACTCATTTTAATCTACTTATATGAGGTGACAATATCAACTTTGAATTAAGTGATTTTAATTGATTAAAATGTTCCTTAAAGCTTTTCGAGCTAACCAAAAACATATTAGTTGACTAAAAATATGGTTTAATAAATTAAAACTCTACCTTCAATCATAAAGAGTTGTATATCATTTCTAAAAGTTTTCCAACTCAACAATTGAGGCAAAGGGAACCTACACTTAAAAAAACTAACAACCTATGACCACTATAACAAGTTTTTCCTCCCAAAAGTATTGACTTTGATATCGATCATAAATCTTGAATTTTGCATCAATCATTGTTGGTTCTTCCATTCTTTTGAAGTGTTTAGCATTCCTCCAAAGAGTCTTAATAAGATACATCATATAGATGGGTTATAATTGGATTCATCAAATTGAAAATACATGTTGCCACATGTCATCAAAAGCACGAATGTATTCAAGATCAGTGAAATTTGTTTGCAAGACATCATTGTGCATGTGTGTGGGAAAATTGTATGCAATTAAAGGTGTGTTGCTTGTCTAAGGTTGCTCATTATGGTTCATGTTACCATCGTTTTGTTCATCATCTTGTTGGAGTCTTGCATCTTCATCTTCACTAAAAGGATTGATCTCGTCTTACAGAACTCTAATATCAAGGTGGCTTCAAAGGATACCCTCAACACATCATTTTCTAAGGAACCATATTAGTTTTGGAAATGGATAAAAAGCAAATGGGTGAAAGAACTTTTTTGTGTATGAAATTAATTTTCTAGTAAATGGTGGGAATAATCTAAGAAAGGTTGTGACAAGTTAGTGTACAATGGTAATCTACTTGGTTATTTGAGGAAAGTATAACAA
>Ga0099825_1005177_pt1 | contig 16857 bp, 8 predicted proteins | sample SiratroredBW_FD_76838 | JGI IMG/M metagenome (GOLD analysis project Ga0099825, IMG submission 76838) | Root nodule microbial communities of legume samples collected from California, USA - Siratro red BW | ecosystem: Host-associated > Plants > Roots > Nodule | place: USA: California | collected...
AAAAAAAAAGAAAAAAAAGAAAAAAAAAAACAGAAAAACAAGTATATTGATCCCTTGGGGAAAAAAAACTTCACATGCGTTCAAGTATCATAAAGACAAGTTCTAACAAGGTCTTTGAATGACGAAGTGAATTTTTTTTTTACAATCTAAACCAAATTATTAGAAGTCTAATTAAGTTACAATCTTTCTAGGAATTGCTTCTTTTAGGTATTGGTTTTGATGCGTAGGAAAGGATATTTGTAAAAGTAATCTATCACAACTTGTTTATACTATTTTGTAATGGACTTTCCTCAAATTTAATTTCTATAACATATATTTCCAATTTGCTTAATAATATAATCTTTAGTTAAGATTTTTGATTAAGTATTCGTTGAAAGGTTTGTTCTTAGGTAACTTGTAAAGATATTCAATTTGACTTATAATTCAGGCAATACGAATGGAGATTGATGATTCAATGATCATTAGACCAACATGCCCGAAAGGTTAAAAAAACTAAATAGTATTAAAGTTTTTCAAATTCAAATGTTCAAACGATAGAGACTAATTTCAAAATGCCAAAGACACCAAACAATAGAATCTAAACTAAAAACAAGTGGATTCAATTTGAATCAATATATATTAAGATAGAAAAAAATACAATTTGTTGAAAACATTCATTTTATTAGTCAAACACGTAAACTAAACTTCTTATAGTAATTGACTTCCATCAAATAAGTAATATGAAAAATAAAAAAGAAAGAGCTTTAATGAAACTCTATTCATAGTAATAGAAAAATTGATATTCTTAGCCTGGTTTAGATTCATCAAATTCGTAAATAATAACTTCAATATTTGAACCAGTCAGTATCAAGATTGATTTATTTGGTAGGTTAGATTCAATAAAACTAAAATTTAAAATAATTTATTGATTCAATTTGTGAACCGATCCAGTTAATCTAAATTGATGACCACGCTACAAAAGTCGATATTTCAGTGATAATTTATATTTTTTCAATTTATCAAACCACCTTTTTTAAGACAAAAATGGTAATTCAACTGATACAGTGAATTTTCAATAAAACAAAATAAATAATAGAGAAGCTGGTTTAAATAATGGTATTCAGAGTTTAATAGATTGGTGAGACACAAGTATGGTCGGTTGCCCCTCACAAGCTTTTGACCGAGTCAAGCTAGGGCCATTCATTCATGTACTCCTCACATCTTATTTATTTTTCTTCTCCATATCTTCATTTAAAGTGGAAAAAATATGGTACGTCAAATTAAAATTTAATAATAAAGTTAAGATGAAATTAAATTAAAAAATTAATTAAGTACTAAGTATCCAGTAAATTTGAAAATTTTAATTAATTTTTTATTAAAAATGATTTTGTTAAGTGTTTCACTACAAGTAAATGTGAAGATAACTTTTAAAACTTAACATTCGTCAATATAAAACATTATTATTACTAAATCTACTCTAACGTCACACAAAGTAGTTATAGTTTTTCTAGTAACATATAATATGTAAAATTATTATAAATTCTAATGATATTAAATATGATTTAATAATAGTTATATTTTAAAAGAATAATATGAGAGTCGACTTAGTCTATTATAATAATATTAAACCTATTTTGAATTTAATTCTTATGTTAATTTATTATATTAGTGTTGATTAAATTTACGTAAATTAAATTATTAAAAATATATATTTTATTTAGTATTGAATAATGAGATTTTATAACTTTTAAGTCGATTAAGCTGATACTATCTTCAAATAATTAATTAATATTTAATATATAGTGTTCTATTTAGTCTAGATTTAGTTGATGCTATAGTAACATCTTTATTTGAACCGTTAATCACGATTAATATCAACTTTTTCTTATTTATATCGATTTTTAGCAAACGTTAACTGTAAATTTTCTTAGTCTTTAAATACTTTTTTTCATCATCTAAGTACTCTATTAATTGATCTTTGCCATTCTATTTTTTGTTTCTAACTTAGGGATCAACTCATTCCTTTTCTCTTTAATCTTTTCCAACTTAATAATTAATTTGTTTATTTCCTTTCTAAGAACAACATAACCATCAAGTTGGAATAGATTGGAAAAGAAAGACACACGTTAATTGCTAGATTTGAGAGAAAAAGATAGAAGTAATAACTACATCATCTCTTTAACGGCAAAATGAAAGATGAAAGAAAAAACATATTTTAAAAATTGAATAATTTTTTTGTAATTAAAAATATTCAAATTTATATAATCTACTTAAAATTTAATTATCTCTCAATTAAATTTAAAAGGTGAGCACGGGTCCTAAAAACCATGATTAAAAAATTTAATATTATTTTCCGTCAGAATGTGTAAAAATACGTTTCTTAGGATTCTTTTTAACTTGATTTGAATTTTAATGTTTTGTAAATTTCTCATTATCCATAGAATATTAAAAAAAATAAGACTTAAGAATAATATTAAAAAGTATAATGTTAAACTCAAGGACAGAAATACATATATTATCATTTAAGAATAAAGTTTTGAAATTCATAAAATGGGATAAAATATAAAATTATAATTAAAGAAAAAGATAAAGATTATTATTTCAGTTACAATCACATAATTAAATTGAAGATATTAAATCTAAAAATATTTATTATCTTAATTTTATCATCCAATTTTAATCTATTTACTTTAGTTGAATAAAAGGCGGTTGATATCCATTGTTGATTACTTTACATTGATTAATTACTAAAAAAACAGTGAAACACAGGAGCATATGAAAGTAAGTTTAAATATGCTTTGGTTAATATAGTGGTCTATTAGTTAGAATATTAACTGGATTCTAATTTTTTGTAAGTAATTGTTGGTGAGAAATGATTTAGCTTTGAATTAAGTTAAACTAATCTTCAGAGGAAATGTTAAACTTTATTAAGTTGATATTTGATTTAGATTAGGTATGGAGGATAAATGTGACCTCAAAGTGAAAGTGATAAAAGTGACGGTGTGGTGGTAGAGTGAGGAAAGGGATGGAAGATGATAATGCACCCATCCTCCTCCAATTTCTAACACAGACCCCACTTCTTTAATGCGCGTCCTTTTCCCTTCAAACAATCAACCCACCATTAACCTTCCACGCCAACCGTCCGATCAAGATCAATCCCTAACCCTCACGCACTACCCTTCTACTGTTACACCCACTTCCTTCTGCACCCACCTTCACCTCCTACACCCTCTTCACCTTCCAAACTCATCTTCTTTTCTTTCTTTCTCTCTTTCCACTTTTTTATTATGCATTTCACGTGTTTTACTTCCCAAACACCTCTCAGAAGAAGAGATAACCGAAATTTGGATGAACGAAGATACTCATTATTAGAATATACGTGTGTTTAGGGGCCCAATTTTATGGTCAGTGTACCATCAACTTGAAAAATCATCGTAAGACCAGGAAAATCACTATCATCCTGTAGTTTCTAGCATGGACAAAATTTAGATACACGTCTATTCTTCAAGTTGAGTAACCTATTTTTTTAATAATTCGCGTTACTATTTTATGATTCACTGCAAAATTTGAAATATATAAAACTATTCTGAACTTGGAATCAAGATAGATAGAAGAGGAATCATGAAAAGCAAAATATTTAAAAAGTAAGACCAATTCATTGCAGGAGTGCTTATTTATTAGCATATACAACTCTTGAGATTGATCGGAATTCAGAACAATTGCAACAAAGGAGACGGAGTACATAAGATCATAATATATAAGGGATTGGAATGAAATCATCGACCATTTCATGTCTGGTCAATGGCGGAGATTGAGAGGAGGAGGAGTTGTGGAAGAAGTTGTCATTGAAATCGGTGCAAGAGAAGAATTCAGGGAAGGGTGGCAAACTAACATGGGAGTTGAAGGTATTGGTGGTGGTGGTGGTGGTGGTGGAAGGAGTGGTGGCAGCAGCAGCATAACGAGCAAGACGGTCCTTGGCAATGGCGAGGTCATGTTGAAGCTCCACCATCTTCCTCTGAAGAAGAGCTATGGCACCAATACAGCCATAAATGGGGTCCCTAAGCCTTGCTTCTGCTTCATAAGCAAGAGAATTCACTGTGTCCTCTCTCTGCTCCTCAGGAACTTCGATGAGGATCTTGCTCACATTGCTGGCTCCAAACACCTTGTGCACCTTGGCAAATTTCTTGCACTCATCAGAGCGAAAGTAGGGTGCAAATATACAATTGGGTATGCATCTTCTCTTCAAGAACTTGCAAGCTGCACAAGAGGAACTTGAACGTGGCTCGTAACCCTTCATGGTGCCTCTCGAAATATTCCTTGCACACTTTACTATAGTGTTGGGACTTATAAGTGTATGGTTCTCTCTATAGGCATTTTGCAGAATTGGTATTTAAGGCAAACCATGTTACCTTGCCCGTTGGCTCAGCTAGGTCGCAGGTTAGGGACTTGCATGGGCCAGTGTTGGTCTTTTAATGCATTTATTTTCATTTTTTTGTTAGCCATTCAAATTGGGAGGGCAAAAGTAGGTCCAAATAATTGATTCATGTGGACAATGGGTGGTATGAGTTGGTAGTTTTCAAGTTAGATATGATAGTTCATGAATAAAGATGAGGATATTTTGATTGATTGAAGAAAAGAAATATTCTCAATAAAAGCAAAATTATCCCTTCGCAGTGAGAGGTATGGTCATTACAAAGAAAGCAATAAGATCGAATTGAGTACTTTAAATGTAGTTGGAATCTTCAGTACAACATAGTGGAGCCAAAATTAAAGCTAGTGAAACGTTGTTTTTATGCTTTCTATATCATTAGATATTTCGTTTTTTCCGTTATTTTTACTTCTCCTACCACCCCCATCGATCTCACTTTTAAATATATACATCCACTACTATATATTACTTTTTAACCACATAAAATTAAATTTTCAAAAAATATTTAAGTAATGTTTTTATGTATTTTAGATAATATATATTTCATAATAAAATTATTTGTTTAGGATAAAAGCAAAAGCAGGTGGTAATGATGAAGTGATTGACTTTCATTTTGCAAGCGTGGGCAAAGCTGACTTTATAATTAGATGATTATAAGGAATCCCTAGACTAAGAAAGAACTGATTTATGTTTAAGCATTTACAGAAAATGATAAGAGTGAAGAAAAAAGATGGATGAACAGTTGTGAGAAGAAGATGTTGGAAGGTTAAACGGTGTCGTAAATGTGCTATAACCACTCTCTATCATTGCACATCACTGTATGAGTGCAACTGTAAAGATTTGCTATCTCATTATGGAATCTAATATAATAATTGCAGATTGCATTGTTAGGTGGACTGATCATAGCCCCACCTTTGGACCCACTTGCATCACATTTTCACACTTTTAAATTATTAAAATTACACTATTTTTTTCTGTATTTTCTTATATAAATAATATAAAATATTATTTTCTTTTTTCTTTATTTATCAAAATTGGATTTATCAAATGAGGTTGACAGCACTAAGAAGACTAGTTTCTTTAAATAAGATTTTGGGATAGAATCTTATTTATCTTATATATAATAAAATGTAATTGAAAAATAATGACCTACTAAAAAAAAAAACTCTACAAGCGGAGCCGATCACAATAATTTAGATAATTTATTTGTTTAAATCAAAACTCAAAAAATATAAATATTTAACTATTTTTGTGTTTAAGTATATGGATAAATAAAAATAATTGAAAGTAACATAAAAAAAACATTTGAAATGTGTAGAAGATGAAAATATAAATATATAAAAAGTAAAATTCTTTGTTGGCTGAAAAGAGATCATTCAATCCAATAATTTTTTCTGATTTAATTTATTTGATTTTCTTTGTAGACTAGAGTTAGGCATATGGAAGCTTTTGAGACAAATTGTCTTTTGAGTACATTTTCAATTATGATCTCTTAATTGGAGTAACAATAACTATCACTCTATAATCATAATCATGATTCGTAATGAAAGATAAAGACTGTTATTAAAGTAAACGTAACCAATAATATCATGTTTTAAAGTACATTGTACCATTATTTTATAAAATAAAAGCGTAAAAATTGACTTAAACAACTTTAAGTAAATGTTCCCACATCACTCTAAGTTCATATTACCTTTTCATATGTTTTAATCTAATGGTGGATTCTTATATACAATCTAAACTTTTCTAATAGTTATTGGCATTTACTTTTTCATAACTTATTAAATTAAATTTCAATTTAACATGAATAAAATATTTTAAAAAATATAATAAATAATATTTAAACATGCATAAAAAATTTTAATAAAGCCCAAACAGTTATTTTAACACGCCTACCAAATTTAAAATATAAAAATCAAATTTAATTTTATAATAAGAGGAATAAATAACAGTAAAATGTTTATTACATTACACATTAATTTTCATCATTCTCCCGCCTCAAACATTGCAAAATATAATATTCCAATACCGTAGTTTTCGGTGCAATTATTTATGAAGAAGATACACTCTCTTTTATATATATATATATATATATATATATATATATATATATATATATATATATATAAAATTAGGATGGAGACTATTAAAAATATTGATTGAGTGATATCTCATTCCTTATATTAACATATTCAAAACTATTATCATATGTTTGACTTTTATCTTCAACAATCATGTTTGTACTATAATGCATGCATACATTGTATTTTTCCGTGTTATTATATTAATTCTTCATTATAGTGTAAGTTGGTCAGTGTATAATTGTAATATATTGAATTTTATGCACGGTGAAATTACACAAGAATTTGTCTTATGCAATAACTAGTTTTGTAACAATTATTTTCTTAATGATTATTTTGTAATCACTAGTTTTTGTGATGATTAATATCTTAACAACTAATTTTATAACAATTAGTTTGTTTCATGATCACTACTTTGGTAATAAATAATTTCGTAAGGACAAATTGAAATAGGTACATCAAATAATAGTATGACGAAAATAAAACTTGGACCTACTTTTAAGCAAATAAAGATATAATGAAAATAAAATTATATTAATCCCAAACTTATGTGAAATATAGTTCCAAACCAAATTATAGTCTTGGAGTTATCTTAGTCATTTTATATGTGTTCACGGGAATACTGTTCATGATAACTTTATACATCTTATTAAAGTTTGATGTCTTTCTTGCTTTAGCTAGTTATTTCATTGCAACATTTTTGTTTTCCATTTTTTGATCCCAACTTTTTTTTGTATTAGAAGATGTATATGAAACTTTTTGTTTGTAACAACCAATGAACAATCAAATCATTTTGTTAACTCAAAATCATTGACTTTTCATTAACTTAGTTTCATCTATGAAAATTGATTGTGATAGCAACTGCAATCATCTCTTATCCTTATTTTAAAAGAGTACTTTCCATTTGATCAAATTCCATAATTGAATTTTTTAAAACGTTAATAATTGAATAAGAAGTGTGTCCTTTTCCATTGCGAAGCTAATGCTAATTTTTTTTCACTAACTTCTCTTTGTGTTCCCTACAGATAGATTGTGATGAATCCAACCAAACCTGAGATTCAAACATTGATAATTATAGAAGTTCCTTTGATATTCAATCTTTTTCGATTTACCATTTTTTTCGCTTTTCTTCTCTGTTGTACACCTTCATATATTTATAAATCGTTGTTTATATTTAAGTACAGAATCTAATATAAGAGATAAGCCTTATCTTTAAAGATCTATCTCCGCCGACTCAACAAATTCCAACCATTCGAATCTTATAAAGAATAAGTCATACAATAACCTACTTTGAAATTACACTTATCAGTATAATATTATTTTCTTTTTACATTGTTTATATTTTAGATATTGAAAAAATATTTTATTCAAACAAATTCTCTGTCTATAAATAAATTAATAAATCAAATCAAATACTTTTTTCTATTATATGATGTATTTATTAAAATTGAATTTATCTCTTGATAGAACTAACAAATTGCTAAATATAATGGTACAAAACTCATTTTCTTAAATAGGATTTTTTTTTTATTTCAATCATTTCTATAGAAAAAAAAAAGTTGTTATTGAAAAAATGATAAAAGCAAAAGTTTACACTACAAGGGAGCCAATAAAAATAATTTAGATAATTGATCCATTTTACTTAAAACTTATATTAAGTAATAAATTGTACATAGTTTATTTTTTAAAATTTATATTCTTTTTCAGCTGAAACCAATCCAACCATATATTTATGCATTTTAAACTTTACTCTTTAGAACTCTTCGTTTTATTATTTTCTTTTTAATTAATTTTGTTGACATTCTTAAATAGCTTTAAAAAGTGTTTTTTAACTTCATTGTCATATTTTGAGCGAAAATTATGAGATAATAGTAATTTAGAATATGCAGGATCGTTACATTTCTTTAATATAATTTAATTAGATTATTTTTAATTATTAACGGACTGTTTAAATACGATATAGAAATGAAGATAAAAGGCAATTAATTGAATGAGATAGGTGGTTCAAAATATTAAAGATTCCAACAGAGATGACAGGATGATAGTTTAAAAGTAGAAAAATAGAAGATATTTAGTTATTTACGGATGTAGTGCGTGAAATACATACATTACAGAAAAAAGATATTAAAAACGTTTAATTCAGAGTAGCGAAACTAAAATTATCATCTCCTAAATTACGTATTTAATTTATAACATAGGTACCAATAATTTAAGAGTTTAATTTTGATAGACTTCGATCGTAAATACTTTTTTATTATTAAATACTTTTTGAAGCAACATAATCTGATAATTTCTATTTCGACTTAGCAATATAATAAGGAATGATCAAGAAAGAATAATAATGAGAAAAGACATGGAATTTCTAGTTAACAAATGGGTCACTCTGTATTAACTTGTGTCCTCACAAACTTAATAGAATGAAACAATTGTAAGTAAATGTTTCCCATGATTTAGAATAAACTTCAACGCGCTATTACAAGACAATTTTGGTTATTGGGCCATGAATAATGAAATGAAAGTGTATATTTTTCTTCCTGCACCTCCATAATTTGAAAATATTAAATATCTTTTTAAAATTTGTATTTTAGATTATACAATTTTAAATACAGAAATTTATTTTTATTTTAAATTATGTAGTTTGAAACATTATAAAAATATATTTTAGATTGTATAATTTGGAATGTAATTTTTCTTATTTTGAAATATATAATTTATTTATATTTTGGATTATGCATTTTAGAATACAATTTTTTGTGTTCTAGATTTCGGAATACAAAAATTGTGTTTTAAATTATCCAATCCAAAATATTAAAAGGTGAAGAGAGATGTATTGGAAAGATAAAAGAAAATAAAAAGAATAAAATGATATTTTTACTATTCATATGAAGGTGGAGAAAGAAAGAATGTAGGTGCAGAAAAACACAGTCATAAAATGAATTACATATGAACGAGTATCGAATAAGGTTGAGTGGATTGACCCAGGATGATACTAGCAAGGTTATGGGATTTTCATTCAAAGTGGGCTAAACATTGGGTTCTTGCAAAAGTTCTTACACTTTTTTAAAATTATAATATTGATTTGTACAAAGAAATTATTTTAAATAATGTTAAGAAGTTTTTGGTTATTTATAATATTATTTAATTAACACCCTCCCCCCATTTTAATTTCATGCAAAAGAAAACACACAATCCATTTTCGTTTTGTACCCGTTTATTTTATACATTTTTATATTCTGTAAATTTCTTTTTAAAATTATTTACAGATTTCAGAATATGGAATGTAAAAATAATTTGACATAAGGATTTAGCAACAGAATATGGAAATTTTATTTTGGCATCTCTAAGATCTCCATCTGACCTCCATGAACACCGCAATAACCAATAAAGGTAATCCACGTTGAAGGTAAAAGTTGGAGAAAAATATTCCACCTTTCATATTTTCTAATACACTGACTTTGGGCTTAGCAGTAAAACATAGAAATTTTCTTTCTGCACCTTTATGAATTCCGTCCGCCCTTCTATAAGCACTGCAATAACCAAAATAGCTTTTAAATTTTAGAACGTATAAAATAGGGCCTTTTTGATACACTCTGAAAAGTATTTTCTAGTAATTTGAGAATTTTTAAGAATAATTTCCATCATTACATTGTAATTTGAAGGTGGGCCAAAAAAGTAGAGGTTGAGAAAGCAATTGCACATTTGAAGAGGCCGAACCCAATGTTGGATGAATCCCATATCTAGGCTATTTCTTCCTGCATCCCCATTGTTTCTAACTGCACCTCCAAAATTTTTGAAAATGATATTTTACCCTTTGCAGAGATGACTTTCGGATTATCTATTCTGAAAATGTTGTAGAAGAAACTTTTCAGAATTTCTAGAACATGATTTCCACAAAAGGAATTTTAGAATAAGATTTTCATAACATATGAAATGCACTCTGAAACAAAATTTTTAGAATAAACTTTTCAAAACATTTGATATGGTTTTTGAAATAAACTTTTCCGAACATATGAGATTTCAAAACATTATTTTTAGGACAAAATTTCTAAAACAAGCTTTTCATAATTTTGGAATAGGCTTTTTGAAATAACTATACCTCTTCTTCTTTCTTTCGAAGAGTGCAGTAAAGATGGAGAATTTTTTTGTAGTTGGAAGTGCAGTGGCATGGTACAACGAGGAAGGATATTTTAATATTTTTCCCTTAGTATTCGGTGACGTTAGTAATGACGGAGGTGCAGGAAGCAAGCCCCCCTTCTAATATCATCGTGGGCCAACCCCACTCAACCTTATCGGATACTCAATCATTCCTACTTCATTTCAACATACATGGCCAAAAAACCAAAATTGTCTCGTAATAGCGTGCTCAAGTTTACGGTTCCCCAATAATATGGCTGTTAAAAGTTGTTATAGTTAGCAAAATTTGCCATTCGCGAGGCTTGTCTAAGTCAAAGTGATACTTGTAATGGAAGACAAAATCCGGAACATCTAACCCTCAAATAATGTGAACAGTTCTCAAACCCGTGGTTGCTGAAAACGATGCACAGAAGAAATTTGGGCATTGGAGGAATAAACTACACGATCCTCATCATTCTTAAGGGAAAGAACCAATTCTACTTAAAGGACTGTAGCATGTCATTTAAACGTATAAAATAAGTTGAGATCCGTGAACGAAAAAGAAGTAAAATTGCGGATGAGAAGTATGGTATGCATTGCGTTACAGATTAGGGTATTGAAAGGTACTAAATATGTGAGATAGGTAATTCTTATTCCTAAAAGATGAAGCATAGTAATAAGAATGAGAATAAGCATAGTAGTAGTGAAGAAAGAAGTGATGAGTCACAGGTGAGAGGAACGCATGAAAAGGTGGTAATTGTCAACGGAAGAAGTGGGGACAGCGACCATGACCTTAACACTCACAGAGTCATCCCCCACCGGCAAGAACAAACAGTACCTGTCGCAGCACACGGGTCCCACGTGCGAAACCTTTCCCAAACCCACGTCAATATTCTCCAACCCTAGCCTCGACCACTGCGACACTATCAACACCCCAACCGGGTCGGGGCTCCCTTTCCTCTCCCACACCCACTCCAACACCTCCCTCACGTGCGAGTTCCCCACCCTCTCCTTCGCCCGCTTCACCAGGCCCGACCCGAACCCCACCCCTCTCTCCTCCAGCTCCCTCGCACTCGTCTCCGCACACCCCAAAACAAACGCGTTCCCATAATACCCCTCGGGCAAACCCGGCTTCACCCGCTTCCGCACGTTTATACTGAACACCAGCTTCAACTTCTGGTTCCCCGGAAACCCTATCGCTCTCGCCCAGCTTCTCCACACATGCGCCGCCAGAACCTCGAACGAAGTGTACCGCGCTGACTCGCCGGCTTCGCTCGTGCACTGCGCCACTCGCTTTAACTCGTTCAGCCGCGTCTTATCGAACGTAATAGATGTTGGTTTTAGCCCGGTCGAGACCTTGTTCATGAAGCCGCATAGGTCCGGGACTCGGCCAAACTCGGGATGACTCGCTGAGTCCACCGGCGTCTGCTTCCCGCGCGGTGGGTTCAGAAGGTGACGCTCCCAAACTGGCTTTATGCGTCTGTAACTCGTCTCGCGTTTCTCATTGGCTAGCTCGGCGAAGTGGTTGAGAAACTCCGCGCTGCCGATGCCGTCGCAGAGGCAGTGGTTGATTCCGACGGCGATAGCGGCGGCGCCGTCGACGAGCCAGGTCAGCTGAACCACCAGCGGCGGGGAGCCCTTGAGCACGTCTGCCACGTGGAGCGACAACAACGGCCTCCAGTGCGTAACTGTTTTCGGCGCTTTTTCAAAGTCGTTGGAGTTGTAACGGGCAGCGAAGGCTTCTATGAACACCGCGCCTTGGGCCGCACATACCACCTCAAGACCCGGGCCTTCGGGCCTGGGCCTGACACGGCCCGCGAAGGGGTAGTAGGGAACGAGGGCTCGGGCTAATGCAGATTTGAGACGGGCCGTGGTGGTTGGCTGGTCGAGCCCAGGGCAAGGCTTGTAGACTAACAGATACTCTATGGTGAAACGAAGGAAGAGTTGCGAATCAAGCGCTGATAGAGCGAGCACGCCCCGTGGAGTGGGCTCAGAAGGTGTAATCACCGATGCTTCTTTTACACGCACGGAGCTTCCCATCTTTGTTCACTGATGAATTTTTTGGGCTTGGAATTTTGAAACTTTTGCAACTTGGGCTTTGGTAAGAGAAGCTTAAAATGGTGGTGTTGGGTGCATATACTCAAGAGATGCCTGATTTAGAACAAGCAGGTCGCGTGCAAGTGTTAGGGCGAATACATATGAAGCCACAAATGGATGATATTTATAAGGAATAACAACATGTGAGCTGAGATGCAAATTCCCATGCAGTTTTATTACTGAAGTAATTGACGTGATAACAGTAATTTTAGTTTTAAAAATCAATCTTAGGTGGTTGAAACATGTGTAGTAAAATTCACATAAACAATGTTACTAAAATTCTTAAATTCTATGTGGGGTCCAAGTCTCGTGTGGTTGTAGAATCAGAGATTTGGGAAGAAGAGTAGTGTTGTCAAGCATTTGATTTTGGGGTGCCAAGATTCTCTGGGCATCTTTACGGAAGAAAATGAATATGAAAACAAATGCAGTACACTGTAGAACAGATGTGCCCGTTTGCTATTTTTGTCTTTTGGGTTGGACTGATAGCTATTACTCCCTCCATCTCAATCACCCCCAAGCAAGCACAATTATTTTTCAAACTTTGGTTTATTAAATTGCTTACACTTGTAGGGTTTAAGATTTGAGTAAAAAATATTTGCTTTACATATACAAAAAAGTTGTGCATTTTTGTGGTGTTTGTGAACTGTGAAATTGTGGTGAGGTTGACGTGAGTCGTTGCTTCACCGGCCTTTCTGTCATTCTGTCCAGTTTGTGTCCCCATGATAGGGTAGCTATACCTGGCAGAAATTTCATGAAACCAATATATTAAAATGCAATAGGGGAAAAGCACTCTCTGGGGGTTAGGCATGGATAAAAGTTAAGTTTAAAGCATTGCCTATATAGAAAATTACATCATATATTAGGTTTGGTTAGGCATGCATACATGTGGCATACATGTTATTGATCATGTCATAATCATAATTTTCATTTTGGTTCAGTTTTCATTGAAAAAGTCCAACTTTCAGAGGTTTTTTTTTTATTATTTATTTAGTTCTTTATAATGTATAACGTTTTTACCTACTGTTGCATATTTCTATCGCTAACCCCGAAGTCAGACAAAATATGGTTGCTTGGATCCCCAAAATGGAGAACAACTTAGAGAGTGGGGTCTTGGATGGTTTTTTATCGTTATCTCTTCTAAGAATGTGTTTTTTTATTACCTTCTTTCCTTTGAGATATTCGAAGGATTCAAATATGGCTAGATATCACAGAAGCTTGGAGAAGAGATTCTGTGCAAACATTTCAGAGGGCCCAAAAATGCCACTAACCATTTTATATATATTCGGGCGAAATCAAGTATCATCGTAAGAAATAGTTAGAAGAGCTTTTTAGCGCGATAAAATTTAGTAAAATAACTTCATAATTACATAAATGTGAAAATAAGTAAGAGTAATTATGTTCTATAAACAGTTGTACTTAATATAAAATTTAGAAATTACTTTAACTACCATTATAAAAATATATAAAAAAAAAACTTAATATAAAATTGAATATTAACCTGAAAAAGTAGACTGCTTTAAATCCCAGAAAGAAATATAAGCAAAGCATGAAATACTATAAAACTATATAGCAATAGTAACTAAATATAACTAGCAACTTGCTTATGTTATATATGCAATAAACATCTCTTAAACAAACCGTTGGAGCAACAGTAAAAGAATTTTATTTTCATATATGACAGTTCTCAGACAATTGTCAAGTGAAGTAATTCTCAAAATTGAATGTCAAGTATTGAGGAACATTTGTTTATCCAGTACATGTCTAGTCTCTCTTGTTATTGGACTATTAAGCATTTTGACAAATAATGGTTATTGTTCTGGAAAAATAAATAGTTTGGATTTTTTAGCCAAAGCATTTATTGTTCTTGTGTCCTTCTTTTCATTATTTCTTTTAATTTATTGTCCGTTTATTTCTCATTCATTATCATGATTTGTATAAGGATTTGTTTTTAGTCTATATTTATTTTATTTATTACTAATTAGATCTCTTTAATGTCACAATTTATATTAAAGTGGTTTAATTGTTTTAATAATATTATCAAAATTCACATATTCATTAAATTTAAATGTCGTAGCTTATTATTGCATATTACATACGTCCATCAAGTACTTATTAAAAATATTACTGAGATCAGATACAAAGAGATTGAATTCAAATCATAATATTACATAACTCTAAAAATGATTCACTCATTCTTTCCAGTGATCCAAGCTTGATTAAAATCATCAACCCATTTATAATGAAATAATTATGTTTTTGTCATTCAAAAAATTTCAAATTATGTCGACGGTTTAAATTTGAGACATTATGTAATACATAACCTGAACCCGTTAGAATTATATACCTGATTCGTCATTTTATATATCACTAAAAACCTTCACAAAATTAATTTAATTTAATTTATTTTCTTATGCAAAACCTTACAATTATAAAACTCTATCAAAGTAGAATAAATTGTCTAATTAACATTCTTTTAACAAATAGTAATTAAAAATGTTTAAAGAAGGAAAAAATATTCTTTAAAATTTGAATAATTTACTTCAGGACCAAAATCACATGAAATATAGTAAAATAACAAGATAACAAATTTACTCTAAAAACATAAACAGAATATGGTAAGAACAGTGATAGAAAAATTATTTTAATTAATTTGTAACATATTCAAATTACCAATATTTTATGGTATGTAAGTATAAGCTCGTTTCATTAATAAATGCTATTATTAATTTTGAAATATACATTTAATGTCGAGCTATCACAACAAGGATTAAAACTTATCACGATTGGCGACAACACGTTAATTATCTGCAAAGTATGATTAAAAAATCAATAAGGTCTATTTGGATTCATTTCTTCGATCAATACAGATAAAGACCCACCATAGTGAATATAAATAGGTGAATCTGATCCATTATATATTGAAAGTATTAGGATCAATAACGGATTTGAGGCATGCATTTCTGCAGAAATTGAGTGTATAAATTCTAAATCCTAAACTAGAATACAGAGCCGAGAAACTGTATGAAAAGACGTAACATGTTATCCGGTAACAGCTATAAAAATAATTTTGTTATTAACTTTTGTAGAGGCTCATAAATCCAAGACAATTGACGGTACTATGGTACAAAACAAATTGAAATAAGCTTGGGTTTTTCTCATTACCCTGCATGAGGTTGAGAAGGACAGAAGGAGAGTGTTTACCTTAGTCAAATCCAGAACGTAGCTTTCACCGGCCAATTAATTCTCGTGCAGATTCTCTCCAACGTGGTCTCCTTCATCCACACAAGACAAAATATAGACAGTGAAGAGATAGAGATGCATATGGTTCTTAATCAACGCAATAGTACACGATCATCGCAGAGAAGGTAAAAATAAAGTCTATGATCTTCAGGGGTTACAATCGTACAATAGGGAAACACATTTTTCTTAACATTATTTCTTATCAATGAATAAAGCATAGGTGAGGCCATAGGACCTACCCTCCCCCCACTTGGATCCAACTTGAGATTAAGATCATCACCATATCTCCCTAAAAGGTTTAAACTAAAGGGTTTATGTTATTGAAAAGAAAACAAAAAAAAGACAGAAAAAAAAACATAGGGGTTATCAAAAAAGTAACATTCAAATCTTGTTTGCTTTGGTTCATGATGGATTTGCATGTAAAATTTGGTAAATTTCTTGCACTCTTTTTCTGATTCCTTGTTGCTTTGGCTGCCTCTTTTGTCCTGTTTGCAGCATGCCATCACATCTTTTCACAAAAGCAAGATATATGTTATCTAATTATTAATTATTAATGAAATAATTAATTAATAAAGAAACCATATTTACATATATCACTTTGTTCCTATTTTGAAGGAACCTAGCTAGCTATATACCCATTGGGACTGTGTAACGCTGATTTGAAGGTTTTGTTCTCGAGATTATGGACAGTGATATATTACTTAATTAGCTATGCAAAAGAGGATAATATAAGGATCAGTGCGAACCCAGGAAAAAAAAAAAAAAAAAAAAAAAAAAAGAAAAAAAAAAAAAAAAAAAAAAAAAAAAAAAAAAAAAAAAATTAAAAAAAATAAAATAAAAAAAAAATTTTTATTAAAAAAATTTTTTAAAATTTTAAATTTAATTTAATAAATATTTTTATTATAAATTAATAAAAAA
>Ga0099825_1005178_pt1 | contig 16847 bp, 8 predicted proteins | sample SiratroredBW_FD_76838 | JGI IMG/M metagenome (GOLD analysis project Ga0099825, IMG submission 76838) | Root nodule microbial communities of legume samples collected from California, USA - Siratro red BW | ecosystem: Host-associated > Plants > Roots > Nodule | place: USA: California | collected...
TATATATATATATATACATACATATATATATATATATATATATATATATATATATATATATATATATATATATATATATATATATGTATATGTGTGTGTGTGTGTGTGACGTGCTCCAATGTCATATTTTAGAGACAAGAATAGGCCATGTAGGGTGCAAGTTTGACTGTACCCATCTCCATCACCGAATTAAAGGTCATGCTCGTCCCCATCCTCAATACTCTATAGATATGAAATTTGTATCTCATCTCTCTCAGATAACAAGAATACTTATACCCACTCAAATATTTACTAAAAATTCTTTAAAAAAAATAAAAATCAAAACAAAGGAAACATGATATTACCAATAATTGAATGTCAAAAGAACATGTTTTCTTCTCTTCAATGCCTGAAGAAATTATGAAGGCATAAATTTAAAATAGAGTATTAAATAAACTAAGAGCATCTCCAATTGTGATTTCTTAATGAGTTCCTTGACTAAAAGAAACCAAGTATTGAAGAAACCTATTATTTGAAAGATCCTATGTGGCACAAAGTTTCTTCAACTTAAGAAAAGTTTCTTTCACAAGAAAAACAATTCTCAAGTAAAGATAAACAAATCCTTAAATAAAATTTATTTGAAACATAAATAAGTAAAAAAAATGTAAAAATGAGTCTTTTGAGGTTTCTTGAAATTCTTTACCATTGGAAAACAATTAAGTATGCATTTCTAAAAAGTGTGCAAGATTGTCGAGATCACAAAAGGTATTGTGAGGCAAAAAAAAATTATTTAGGAAATTTGATAAATAATCCCTATCGGAGATGCCTTTAAGGGTCTTTCAATAACTTCAAAAGAGGACAAGTATGAGGATGGAGGGAGAAAGCCAAAACCCACTAAGAAAACCTATAATATGGCAGAAAAAGCTTACACAGGTCTTCATTATTAACAAACAATTTATTATAAATTATGAAAATTTCTTGGTCTCACTACTTATTTAAAGAATTCAACTCATGATTTTGTAGTTCTCAATAAACTTTGACCAATGTAAAAGGTGCAGGAGTGTGTTGCTAGCACTCATCAAACACTGCAATGTTAGTAAGTGAGTCTATTTCTAACTCAAGCTCCCAAAATTGACTTGGAAATGAAGTTTGTATCCTACTTGTATATTTCGATTTTGTACTTGATGTGAGATCGCTAACAAATATCTCGAGCATAAGATTAGAAATTTTTTAGAAGTCCAACAGGAGTCCAATACTAGTGGCACAATACCCCCAACAAATCCACTAATAGATTTTTTTAATGTGGCCCTAACACCATGTTAGTAGGTTTATATATAATTCAACCTTACAAAACTAGCTTGTGAAATGAGGTTTGGACCCCACTTACATACTATGGATTTGAAATATCACTAGTCATGAGATCTCCATAATAGGACACGGTAAAATGTCAAAATAGGCAATACGGTTCCAATAGTGGATTTATTGTAATTCAATCATATAATTCTCAATATCTTTAACTAGAAACGTATCAGTTTAAGTAACTTAAAGGATTTAGCATACCTGGTATGGAGATCAGGTCAGGACTCCCAACCATCGATCTAAGCCACTGAACTCTACTTTTGCCTTCCTTTCCACCACTGTAAATGCCATGAACAGCATAGAGATTGGTATGAAATCCCCTTCCTTCAATCTCCAGCTTGTGTATTCTAGGAATTCCTAAGAATGTAAACATAATACTTTAACCAAGGAGAATGCATGATAAAAAGATCAAGGGCAAATCAATCACAAAAAGAAATGACAATAAATGTTTAAAACACTACACTCCTTAGTACGTTGCAAATCACAAGTATTTTAGTAGGATATGATAGATGAAGAATCACATGGTTGGGCATCAGGTGGTCCAATTTCAAATTTTCATTTTTCACAAATTTAGAAAGAAAATATATTTCTTATGTATTTCAATAATGAGGCCATTAGACCTATAAATACATTAGTCCATTGGTTATTTTAGGAAATATAGAGCTAATTCTAAGTAAACAAATCCATGTAATTATGGGACTGTTTCTAAATACTTAATCCTAGTATTAATACTAAGACAAAAATAATAAGGAATAGAATTATAACAAGGATAAAATAAAAAAATCCTAGATACATAATGAAAAGTGTGGTTTGGAAGACAATATTGATTGAAACAGTCCCTTAGAGCATGATTTGGAAAGTTTCATACTGTAATGAAGACCGTGTGGTTTAAGCAAAGCCATGGTGACCATACACTATTTATTAAGCTTTCAGCTTCAGGGAGAGTTACTACACTAATTGTTCATGTAGATGATATAGTTGTAACTAGAAATGATTAGACAGGAATGAAAGCCTTAAAAATATGTTCGATAAAAAAAGTTTGAAATTAAGGAGTTATCCAGATTGAAGTATTTCTTTAGCATTGAAGTGGCTCATTCTCATCAAGGTATTTTCATCTCCCAACAAAAATGTGCTGAATTTACAGGCTGAAACTGGTAAATGAGGATGTAAACCAGCAGAGACACTTGAACATAATCACAAAGTTGGTGAATCAATTGAAGATGTAGTTGTTGAAGACAATCTAATCAAAGGCTGGTCAAAGAAATTGATCTACTTGTCTCACACTACACCCAAAATTGACTATGTTGTAGGGTTGTAAGTCAATTCATGCGTAATTCAGAGGAGACTCATCTCAAAGTTGTTTATTGCATTCTACAATACTTAAAAGGAACCCCTAGAAAAGGAATTCTATTTAAAAAGGGAAATGGAATAATCTTAGAAGCCTGCATTGATGCTGACTATGCGGGTTCTATAGACAGCCAAAGATTTACCTCTAGATACTGCACTTTTTTTGGAGGACACTTATAATAGCAATAAACACCGTAATAAAGTTATAGCAAGGATAAAATAAAAAGCTTCCTAAAATACAGAATGAGCATCACAGTTTTGACAATTTGCAAAGCCATTGTGTATTTCTTTTGAGTAAGAGAAACAGCTCATTGATGTGAATAACACGAATGCCCATAAATATTTCATAGACAATATCTTTGTTGGAACTGAATGTGCAAGTAAGAAGTTGAAAGCACCAAAACAGCCACTATCAAAGAAAGCAATTACCTGGCAATACAGGTGTTGTCTCAATGCATACTGCGTCACCTGACCTTCCAAACACATCAGTTACGATACACTCACATTTTAAACGATGACCAATATCCTCTAGCCGCACCTTATAGGAGCAAGAACTCTGACTAGGTAATGGATCATACGAAAGACTGTCTCCAACTTCTGACGAACAAAACCTGAAATTATGTTAATGTGATTAAGTGATACATATAATCAGCCTATACTACAAGTGATGTTGAGTTAACAACCAATATTCTCATGATAATGAAAAGAACTACTCCAGTAATTATTACTTTGTTAGACGTCCAAGCGTCTGGGAGAATTGGACATTGACATGGGAGCATGTAACAGACTCTACTGACATGGTCAATAGTATTAGTATTGTTCATGTACACATTCAGTTAGTTGTTTTCAACTGATTACATTCAGTTAGTTGGTTTTCTGTTAGTTGTTTTTTGTCTGTTCTGTTTTTTTCTGTTTGGGCCATGTATGGTTTATCTTCTTTATACTGGAATAGTTAACAAATACAATAATATTCAGTCTTTCTCTTTTATGTTTTCTCTCTTTCTCTTTCATACCAAAGTTCAATAGATAATAGTAAGGGAGGAAATACACCAGGCTGCGTGTCAGGGGTTGCTAAAACTCTGACAGGGTTTAGGTCTTTTAAAAACCTTTTTAACTAAAAAGGAAAGGCTTTTATGATTTAGAAAAAACCTGTTAGGTATGAGAGGCTGGCTTATTTATATAATGGTGATATATATACACACACACATATATGTGTGTATATATATTTCATATATAATCCATATTATATAAATATAACATCTATAGGTATATATCTATATGTATAACTTTAATATTAATAAATTTTATAATGAAAAATTATGTCAACGTTAAATGTATTGGACACATGGATTTGTGAGTGACGAATAGTCATTGATGCATATTTCCCCGCTGCTTATAAGTAACAACAATTTATTACTTTATTCATTATAAATAAATATACATAGCAGAAGAAAAGAAACAATAGGATATACAATAACTAAAATGAAGTGAAATAAGAAAACAAATCAAAGTCAAACAGATCCACACAATTTTATAATATTATTCAATTATAAACTGTTATCAGTATAATAAATTTTAGAACAATTATTATGAAATTTAATAAAATAATTATAAATAATAACCCATTACTAAATAAAAGTTATTTTTATAGTTTCTACATAGTTTTAGAAATTATATTTTTTTAATTGATACAACTCAAGTTTTATATCATATTTGAAAATTTCCAATTCAGTTTTACTTCAATTAATGTAGTCCTTATATGTATTACTAAATAATTAAGATATTTTTCAATATTAAGTTATGTTTTGGAGAGGGAGTGATTGTAGTCAAGATATTTCAGGAAGTTTCAGATCTGATTCCTATTGTTTTTTAAACTGTGTACATTGGTTGTATCTTGTTTTTATTACTAGCATATCAGTCCCACAATTACCTAGAATAGGCAGTGCTTGTTTCCAAATTTATCCAATGTGTGTGTGTATATATATATATATATATATATATATATAAGATGCAAGTAATGCGATTGAATTAGAGAGAAATTATTTTATTCTAAAGTTGAGAATTGTATCTAGTGAGTAATAGCACAATGGTTCAATGGAAGGATACATATGTTCAATGATTATAATTGAATTTTTTCCTTACTGTATTACTTTTCGTTGCTTAATTATGTTGGTTTAAAACTTATTTTTTTTATCTTGTGACAAGATGAGGGTCCATTTATGCTTTGTATTTGTTCGTTATTAATAGAATGGCTTATTTCGTTATGAAACTTTTTTATTTCCTTTAATACTAATCTGTAATAAATAAAGAATAATTTGTGATGAACACAATCTAATGACCCTTTCATATTAGTTAGCCTAATTAAGTTTATTAGTTTGCTTATAAGTTTTTCTATAAAATAAGCTACTAAATAGGCTTTCAAGTTAGAAAAACTTTTAAACAGGTCAGATTCAGGATTAAACTGCACCCACCAAAACCTCACCTGTTTCCACCCCTAGTCAATAGTAAGATCCTTGATATCCCTCACCATTTTCAAAATTATAGGAAACTAGATTAAGGCACATGCATTGCACAGAAGCAGGAAAAAAAATGTTAAATTTAGCTTTTTTTTCTTACTATTACTTTATCGGGTGTTACATGTGGTTTCCCTAGAACAAGAACTCTGATTTGAATCTTGTGTATGAAAAAAACCTGTAAAAAGAGCTAATCCCACCATGTTATGGACATTCCAGGATTAACAAGACTGTCCCTCATACAGAATAGAGGATACCCATAATTGTAATAAATGATGGTTACCCTAATTTACATAAATACATATAACTTAGACTCTCATAATATCCATAAGTAAAATATTTGCGTAATCTGGATAACTTCGTTTTTTTATTTTAATGAAAACCATTAATTTCTAAGTGGATTACTAATCAAAAAATGAAAAGACATTACTGTTGATAGTGATAGCTTCTATTACCTACTTATTTGGCAATGCTTTTAAACTAGTTATTAGTACTTAAAGCTGCTTATTACATGTTAACTAATACAAATGATTTTTTATTTTTTATTTTTGAATATTGGAAAGGACAAATTATTGTTCATTTGTTTATGGTACAGAATTTCATAATTAATTAGCCAGAATTTTAATTTTGCAGGTTTTTCATATTCTTTTAGAAGTACTTTACTTCCAGCTACTCTCTTTGGTGTAGCAGTGTAAAGTATATCACCATACCATTGGTATCTTATATCTTTCTTGTACTTGCTCCAAACATGTCGCTGAGTCTCACTATTTGGAATCACTTCAACAGCTGTAAGAACATCACCTTCAACTGCCTTTCCAGTCAGAGCAAGCATCTCCACGCATGGAAGCTCTAAAGGACAATGCAAAAACCATACTTATTTTCCAAGAACTTCAAAATCTTGAAAGACAAAAGTGCTTCTCTATTTAAAAGTAAATGCAATGCAAAATCAAAGGCTTGCTTAAACAAAAAAGGGTTACCTGGGAACACAATATTAGTTGGAGCAGATAAAATCAGTTCTCCCACAACTGAATCTGATCGAATAGGTGTATATCTGGGAAAACAGGATAAAAATGTTAATACCAACATGATATAAAGGTTGAAATTAAAGGGTTTGGACAAGGAGGAAAAAAAGAGAAAGGATTATCTCAATTATAAGATATTTTCATTGATATGGCATAAAACGATGTGATAGAATATAATCTAAGGTATTTTAATCATTCCATAGTCCGTGATGGGGTGCAGGTAAAAAATGATGCCGTGCAAGGAAGTTTCTGCCACAATCTAATCATCATCTTTACACTATTAGTTAGGTCAAGCACCACAGTAATAATACTGGCACGAGCCCAGCCCACTAATAAAATAAGACTACTAATCTTAATTAAATTTAGACAGAAAATTAGCTAACTCCGATAACTGCTTTCTTTTAAAAGCAAAGAAGGTATGCAAAAACATCACCACTATATAACAAGCTATCCCAACTGCATTGACACTCCAAGTTATTTCAATCATTTACAGTGTACTCAAATAACATAAAAAAAAATAAAAAAGAACATGGGGGGACTATACCAAAACCCACTCAAGAAACAAACCTATAACAAGGTAAATTCCATCTATTCTTATAGAAATCAAACTTGGTAAAATCTAGAATAAGATCTTACCACACAGTACATCTATGTCTAACCCCAAAAGAAGAAAGTCTTCCAGCAGAATGATTTCCCTCTATATATATGAGATACATGCAATCTCATATTCCTAACAATGTAATTATGGGAGAGAGCTCGCACCACTAGCACAAAATCACTTTCCAATTCATAGACTATGTCGTCCTTTCTCAACCACAAATTCAACGACTTGTATAGCACCAAGAAGTCAATCGTCTAATAATTTATACAGATACAAAGCAACAAGGCATTAAAAGAAGATAAAATCATTCCTTTCACACTATCAAGTTCAAGTTTAGAAAAGCTAAAATGTTTAGCATGGCATACAATACACTATCTTCATTGTCATACATTAAAGGCTAAAAGATAATATAGAATAATTACCCAAATAGCAATCGAAAATTGTAATCCGAATCAGTAACTTCATAGATTTTAGAATTTGCTCCATTAACTAGTTCAATGGTTCCCTCATTATTTTCTCTATACCAGCTAAAGAGACTTTCTCCTTCATGTCCACCAAAATATTCACCTTCTCCAGAATAAATTCCCGTAGACAACTCTTTCACGTGTACATTAGAAACTACTGGAGGAGCTGCAAAGTACTAAAGTAGTGAGGCAATAAAAGTGCTAAATATTACATCTTACGTCAGTTAGGCAGAAAATGATAGAACAAATGAAAATCTAAAACATAATAAAGTTTATCACATGCACACAAATACAGTGGGCACTCCCAACAATAGATGTATGGGAGCCAAGATGTACACATCCACCACAACACTAATGTGACGAAAAGCTATCATCAGACAGTGTAATGAACTTCCAGCAAAGAATCATAGAAATACCAGGGGAAACTGGGGTACTGCTAATTGCAACCAGTGGCTCCCCACATTTGCCATCAGCTCGAGTAGGCACCCAATACAAAGCCAAGTAAGCTGCAACATCTTTAAGCGACGGTTTATACATTCTGCCATGACAAGGAAAATAATGGCAAAGTCCTCAACCTCAGGTACAGTTTTTATTCCCATAAAAAGCATGAACAATATCTCAGTACTTACAGCTCTGTCCCACATATTACAACATCAGAAGCATTAGATATATCTAGCAGTTCCGGTCCTTCAAGTTTACGCTTTGTCTGATACCAAATATACTCTCCAACCCCTTCATGTCCACCAAAATATTTTCTCAGTGGCATAAGCTCTCTGTCTTCATAGCAATCAGGAATTAAGAGTTCTATTCCCTTAGGATCCGCTGTTCACAGGAGATCATAAAGAAATTACGTTAGGGGTGCACATAACTACTTTACAAAAATATTATAGAAGCTAAAAATTAAAATTACACCTCAAAGAAACTATTGAAAGACCGAGAAACAAGAGACATCACGAGAAGTCATAATTTATTACAAAAAAAAACTATATTTATAAAGGGTAGGCTAGAGAGTAAACGGGCGGGACACAAAAACAATTCCATGTTTGATTTTAAAAAATGTAATGGAGTATGGGACACCATAAAAGAAAGGATGAAGTACAAGTTAAAACTCAAATCTTTTGTTACTCATCACACTAAAAGACAACATTTTTTCCCATGCTAAAATATATCGAAAAAAACCCAAGACCCACAACGCCTAGAGATAGTGCCAAAATACAATAAGTTGGAGCCAATTCTCATTACACAAACTGGTTTTATGAAGTTGAATTAGTCCTAAATCTACTTTCTCATATGATATTGAAGTTGAGTTAGGCCCAAATCACAATCCTACCCTTTAATATGGACATGAGGGATGGGGCAAAACCCACATTCCACATCAACTAGGGATGGTGTCAAAATATAATATATAATTAAGGACAATCCTTACCATACAAACTAGTTTTATAAGATTGGGTTAAACCTAAATCCACTTTCTAATAAAATATTACCAAACAAATAAAAAACCAGAAGCACAAACCCACTTTGTCATTACTTTAATCTTTCTTGGATCAAAACTGTTGCATAGCAATTACCAAGCTAAAATCATAATCATAAGGACTACCAAGGCTTGCATGACATTATGAGTAAGCAACAACAACATCAAAAAGTGGGAGACGTGGAATAATTTCCTTTTCTAGGTTCCTAAGTTATCTTTATGATTTTGATAACCGTTATAAGGAGCTATGCTCCATTTCATTATAGTTTTGAGCATTGTGATTATCAAGAAGAAAGTTTAAGCCTAATCATCCTCACAAAACAGACTTTTAAAGTGAGTATTTCCCCCACTTATATATTGTGTGTCAGTTTTATTTATTTCTAGTTAATGTAGGATCTCCAACACACCATCTTCACACCGAGACATGGACATCTCGTACATAGATCCAAATATTTGTGGGAGTAGCCCAATAAACCCAACAAGTCTTACTAGATAAGCTTTGATATCATATAAAATTAATTTGGGAACTAAAAGAAGCAGGTTAACATTCAATTAAAGGCCCCTGATAAAACTGGTATCTAAAATCCACCTACAAAACTCGGGCTATGTTATTTAATGTTAACAAAGTAGCCACCACTAAAATCATAACAGGTCCAATTTCACAAGTAAAATAATCTTACCAGGAGAAATCAGATCAGACACAATATGCTTTGGGCTGCCTTTGGTTCCATCTTTGCGCACAGGAGTATATATTATTTCAATGCACGCACCAACATCCTCAAGAGTCAAATCCAAAAAGTCTGCTAATAGTAAATATTAATCATTTACTTTTCCTTCACAAATAAATAACCTTAGCTGATAAAATAAGAATATAAAAGTTACCATCACTACTTATTTTCTCTCGCACGCCATTGTCTTTTACCCTAAACCACTCATGGGTACAATCTCCTTGCTCCCTGAAAAGCAAGCAACAAAATTCTTAGACAGGGAAACAAACCAGATGGATAAAATTAAAAGTACTAAAAGTAGAGAGACATGAAGTATAAGCAATGGATAATTGAAGCCTGACCCTCCAGTATACATGGCATTAAAGCTTAAGTGCTGCCCTTCTATCATTGATCCAACAAATTCCAGAGAATGACAAGTTGGGAGACCTAAATTCGTAATGTAAAAATAGCTGTATCATTAAAATTGTCTGGCCCTGAAAAAAACTCTGTATGTCTTCGTGAAGAATATAAACCTTAACAAGCACAATAATAAAATAAGAATAACTAGTACCAGGTATTATAGGCCCAATTTGTTCAGACAGAACCATAGGTCCACGAGCCCAATCACTTCGGACAGGCTCGCATGAAACAGAAATAAAGGAGCCAATGTCATCAATTGAGGGCATATACGATGCAGCAGTGGCACCCGCAATTTCTCTTTTCGTGCCATCAAAATTAGTCTACGTAAAACCATAAGATAGATAGTTGATCACCCAAATAATTAACTGACCAATTATAAATAGTAGCATCAACACAGTAACCAAAATAAAACAAGATTTATGGCAACTATAAGGACGTTTTTGCCTGGCTCTCCTTTATTAATTTACATTAGTTTAGATATGTTTACTTCATCCCCCCTTTCAAGTTCAGATCATAATACATTAAGGCAGTTTCTAGAAATTGGAACTAGAAACATTTTATTTAAGTTGTCAAATGGGCTGGCCCTAAGCCATTTGTCCTGAGTCCACTTGAGCTAGGGCAAAATGGCTCATAGGGTCAAGAGGTTAGGCCTACCTACTTTAAAAATTAAATCACAGGAGGTAAAGACAAATTTTTCTAGCGATCTAAGGCAGGCCCATGGGTCTTGGATTAAATAACATGACCTACTTTTTTAATACTTTGGTTGGAACCAAGTAGAAGATATTCTGCCAAAAGCCACATTGTAGAAACAATCACTGACACTAAGTTGAAGATACTCTAGCCAAGACCAAATTAAAGATATTAAGGTTGAGCCAAATTAAGGATGTGATGGCCAAAACCAAATTAAATATAATATGGTCGAGCGAAGTTGAAGATATTTTGACTAAACACTAGATGAAGATCCTTTTCCAGTTGAAATATTTCAATTCTGGCTGAGTTGAGCATGTGATAGCCAATGATAAGCTTAACATGTGTTGACTGAGGTTGAGCAAAACATGTTTAAACCGAGGCCAGGCTAAAATGCATTGGTTAAAGCAAAGTTGGTGATGCATTACCGAGGCCAATTGAAAATGTCTTGGTCAAGACAAATTGAAACATATCTAGACATGGTTGAGCCATAGATGATCTAGCCAAGTTTGAGCCAAAGATGCTCTAACCAAGGTTGAGCTAAGGACTCCATGGTAGAGACCAGCCAAGGATGCCTTGGCCACTTATTCAACAAACTCCTGGCTAAGATCCAGTTTAAAGAAGTCTTGGCCAAGGCTAGCAAAAAGATGACATGGTTGAGCTTGCCAAAAGACACCATGTTGTATACCATTTGGGAGATGTCCTAGCAAAGACACAACTGAAGATGTCATTAAGGTTAAGTTGTCAAAGCCCTAGTCAAGACTCAATTGAAAATGCCTAATCTAAGGCCCAACCAAAATATGCCATGACCCAGGTCAAACAAAAGATGCTTTGGTTGAGACCCATCGAAAGATGCCTTGGAGAAAGTCAAGCCACAAAATACAGCCATCAAATCTATACAAACCTAGCACGGTAGGGAGATCACTGAGACCCGAGGAAAAACACGTATCTTCAGCCATGACATAAAATAGAGAGTGGTGGTGTCCAATTCAAAGAGGAATTGGAGCTTTGGAGAAACCATTAAATGGGCCAAGGCTATGTAAACTTAACCCTAAGCCTGAAAGGCAGACTCAGAAGTGACCTGTTCTGTGCTACAGCAGCATGAGAGTGGTGCTAATACCATTAGATTAGATGTGCAAATGTTTAGTTCTATTATGTTACACAAGATTTAAGAAAGAATCTCTAACATACCAAGACCAAAATAACCCTTGAGAATCAAAGAGCAACATATGCTTGTCAACAAAAAAATTAAATAGCACAGAAAAGGAGACAACAGATGGGCAGCACTAGCAAGAATCATATAATACACCAAAGGGATGTCTTAAATGAGAGACCCATATGCTGAAACTGTTGAAGAAAAACTTGGGAAGGTCAGCAAACTCAACAAGAATAATTGTAACAGCGTAAGGTAGTGTGTGAAACAGATGCCAGTGAGGTTCACTGAACTAACCATTCAGTTTAAGCTGAGTTTTTAGACACTACTTAACCAATCCTCCCCCTTAAGGAAACATGTAGGGTTGAGTCCAACCTGTCTTGAATTTGAATGGTAATTAAAACACATGAGCTCCACAATAGTCACTTCTTTTCTTTTAGAAAAAACAGCTACAAACATATGGTAAGAAATCAACAAAAGGGCGAACTCTTGGCAAGTTGGATACGGGCATTCTAATGACAAGTGAAAAAGACTTAAGATCTAAAGAGCAAGTAAAGTAAGAAAATCACCAGCAATTTAAAATGTAATTAGAAACATATATGAGAGTTCACTATTGTTATTATTAATAAATGCAAGACAACACCTTACTAGTGCAAAAGTTTCAGGGTAAGACGTAAGACTTGGACATAATCAAAACTTAAATTCATATCAAAGACTTTCACAACACAAAGTTGAAGTTACTAGTACCCTAAGCCAGCGGTAAACTGAATCTCCCTCTTCACCACCCCAATACTTTTTCTCAACTCTTAGAATCGTTCCTTCAACAGCATTTCCAATTATGCGCAAAGAAAGCAATCTTGGGCTTCCTGATCACCAAGAAAAATCACAACTATATTAGAACAAAATATAAAGCAAATTGAATGACCTATTTTTCCTAAATCAAGATACCAATGTTATTGCACCACTAATGTACAATCTTAACTAGTACAACCTTATCAATCATATGCAGCATTTGCGATATTATCAATAGAAAAGAAAAGGAAATAGAAAAGTGGGGCAACCAACTCAAACCCACTAGAGAAACCTAGAATATGGAAGACCGGATCTATCTCTACAATAATCATTAAGAGATGCAAAGAGGAACACAAATTGAATGACCTTAACAAAGCAAAAGGCATCAATAAATAATGTGACCAAAAAAGTGAAGCAAATCTTATCTATTAATATTATCAGTCATATAGTGTGATGAGGTAACTTAGTCAGATTGAAAAGACCAAAATATCTTATTCTTTTTTACAATTTTCAGATGATAATTTAGAATTATAAAGAGAAAACCATGTGACTAATAAGTCAAAAGAAAAATATAATTACACTACATACTGTAATAATTATATTAGAAGCAGGGCCTAGTTTAGACATGATCCCTGTTCCCTAATCTTTCAGTTTTTGTATCTTCTCTGTCCATAGGTATGCCTGATAGTAAAAATCTTCAGGACAAATGTCATTAATGTGAATTTCTTCCTATATTACTTGAAGAAATAGACCAAATTCATAATCATATTTTCGTGCTTAATCCAATAAATGTTACCAGGGCGAACACGCTCCTGGCCCATGCAAATTCTTACGTCACCAACAACACCATCATCCCGTACTGGAGTGCACTGGAATGAGATGAATTTTCCAATGGCTTCTTTGGTGATACGGTACTGCAATCCCGAAACCCCTGGTATCCGAGAACCTGAATCACCTTCAACCTGCACATACCAGGGACATTTTGTGACTGAAAGGAATATTTTTCTATTTCAGATGGTCAAATCAAATCTGCAACTATTTTTCGAACCGTTAGATTAAATTTTTCAACAGTCAATCCATTTTATTCTCATCCACCAAATGCAACAAAAACTAGAGTCGGAAACAAATAAAACATGAGATGAACAGTTTATCCAACAGCATACAGAGGAGCTTTCACTCAACCATAAAGAGTGTTGAATGTTGACCCCCATATACATGATTCACTACATACAGTAGTTAAGAAAAAAAGGAACATGAATGCATTAACTAACAACGTGAATAATATTAACCACATCTAAGGAACAATTAACTACTCTTTGTCATTTAAATAACCTCAACACCATTAACCACTTGTTATTCAACATGTTATGGCAAGATCTAGTGCTAAAGTAGGCCTCAGCTACCTGTGAGCTTATTTGGCTTAAACATTTACAATTTGGAGAGGCCACTTACATGTGATAATCAGGTTGGTCTTCATATTAGCTTAAATCCTGTCTTTCATGAAATGACTAAACATATTGAGATTGATTATCATTTTATTTGAGAAAAATTATATCTAGAGACATCAAGACTCAATTTGTTAATTCAAATGATCAGTTAGTTGATATTTTTACTAAATCTTTACATGGACCTAGAATTGATAATATTTGTAACAAGCTAGGTTCATACGATTTATATGCACCAGCTTGAGGGGGAGTTAAATATAATGGACTTAACCCACATTTTCTATTAGTTTTTCATTATTTTTATTTATAAATAAACCATCTCTATGTGTGTATTTTACACAAGAGAGATTAATTCATAATTATTTTTTCTTTTATTTTAACATGTAGATTTGCTCCAAATTGAGTCTTTCTGTCTAGATTTATTTCCTTTTATTAGGATTTTGCTTTTCCTTTAAATACCAATGTAATTTTTTTTTCTAGATCAAGAAAAGTAATTCTATAACTATTGCTTACTGCATACACTTTTTTCACAATAAGCATTAGTAAAAACTAAGAAACAAAAAGAACCCCTGAAATATGGTACATTCTACCAAAAATGAAGGGCTGGTATAGTCGGTAGAAATAGAATGCTGGTTGATAATCATATTTAGTCAAAAATCAAATCGAGGACAGTCCCTAGGCAATAACTGTTCGAGACTTGGCATATATTTTGTAAAGTATTGTAGATGGCTTTACAGTGTGGCTAAGATAAGAATTAGAATCCCATAGCATGAATTAAATAAGTCAGATAAATACTGCGGAACATTAATGTAGATATACCTCATGAATATACCAACTGTATATACTCTTTCCTTCATGACCTCCAACATATCCATATGAAGCTGTCAAAATTCCATCTTCATTGTAATCCCCAATGATAGATAAGAAATTCAAGCTTGGGGGAAGAGCTGTAAGAAATGCATTAAGTTGTTAAGATTATTGGATTTATTCAGTTTTTATATAGATTCTTGGATTTATTTTCCTGTTATCAAAGGGATTTATATTCATATTTGTATTATTGAGGGATCAAGAACAAATGGGAGTGCGAGGAAACAAGTACACCTACTCTCAACTGCTTTATCAGATATTACAAACACCGGTTCTCCAGAATCACCATCAGGAGTCATGGGAATAAATTTTGCCACAATGTAATAGCCAACAGCTCCAAGAGGTATGCGGAATGCCTGAATAACAAAAACCCACAACAAATTGAAACTTGATGTATAGGAGGGAATATTGCACTGTACATAAAAAATCATTGTGTAAGTGTAGGATTCCATCTAACAGAGAACAGAACAGAGACCTACTTTGGCAATTTTGGAAGTACTTAATGCTTCAAGACTGTTTTCATCCAAAGTTGACAAATATGTTTTATACCACTGAACTCTGCTAGATCCTTCAGTTCCTCCAGTTACAATACCAGTTGCAGTGACCTTACTATTCTCTCTTAGATCACCAATTATTTTGACATTTGTTACCTTTGGAGGTGCTGAAAATGAAACAGTGCATCATATTCATTCAAACTATCGGTATAAACCAGCAGCTTTAGAATTTTTTAAAATCATCACCACAAGACATCTAATCGTATTATCAAAAGAATGGAAAAGAACTAACAACTAAGCAACAGACTATCCAGAAAATACATTTAGATTCTTAGAAGAATGAATACAGCTGTATCGCATTATATGAAAAGTGAAAGCCTTCTTTTCTAGGATGCTAACAGAATGTATTCATAGAAGAAGATATGTAACTGAAGAAATTCAATATAAAGCATTATGTGTGCAGAGAAGAGAAAAATACTAACAGATCCCTTAGAATAAAAGGATTAAGCATATAAATGTGCTGAAGTCAAAGCAAGATAAATAACTCAAACCCATCACAAATCAGAAGTAGCAGAATGTGTACCAGAGTCAACAATCACAAATCAATAGCATTCAGTTATTACAATAATAACAAAATATCACCTGCCAGTTCCATATACAACAAAATCGTATGAATTACAGGTAAAACATCGTGCAATGGAATTCAGAGAAAACAGAACCAAAATACAGGAGACATTGCTAATAGTCATCAAGTTACCTTGTTTCACCAGAGGTGACATTACAGATATAGATTTTCCTTCCTGGCCTGAAAGATAATATCAATGAATATATTACAAACACAAAACTAAAGTATATGGAAAAGATATATTCATCATGTCTGAATACTAACCTTCAAAATTAATGGGTATGTAAACAAAAGCCAGACAATAACCAACATCTTCTTTGGTCAAGGTATACTCAGATGTGCCAGCTGACACTAACAAAAAACCTCTGCACAGATTTTCCACATTGAAACAAGAGAAACACCTCAGTAAAGTGCAATAAGGGAGTAAAGAAAATAAACTTTAAACAAAATAAAAGCAGGAAGCATCCTCAAAGCATTGTAACAAATACAACAATATACTTTCTAAGTAGAAAAAACACATTTCAAGAGTCTAGAATAATAGAATTTATTTAACTTAATGAGAAGAATACTGACCCAGAATCCATGTTCTTCCGCAACCATTCAAACTTACTTGGACCCTCCCTTCCACCAAAGTAATCACCAACTCCTTTGATGGTATTTCCCTCAACAGCATCTCCAACTATTTTCACATTACTGACACAAGGAGGAGCTGCCATATAATAAATGTATGACCAGAGAACAATTAGGCAGTAGCATGCTATGTATAAAACTAGAGGATCGTAAGAGGATTGGAAGAAAGATAAAAAAAAAAAAAAAAAAAAAATAAAAAAAAAAAACAAAAAAAAAAAAAAAAAAAAAAAAACAAAAAAAAAAAAAAAAAAAAAAAAAAAAAAAAAAA
>Ga0099825_1005180_pt1 | contig 16845 bp, 9 predicted proteins | sample SiratroredBW_FD_76838 | JGI IMG/M metagenome (GOLD analysis project Ga0099825, IMG submission 76838) | Root nodule microbial communities of legume samples collected from California, USA - Siratro red BW | ecosystem: Host-associated > Plants > Roots > Nodule | place: USA: California | collected...
CATTTTTACATTTATTGAAAGCAACCTAAATAACACAACAATAGAAATAGATACTTAAACTTTTTTTATTTTATTTTAATATTATTATTATTTTGAAATATATATTTATTATCATTATTTTTTCTACTTTTCAAAAAATAAACAAATTATCTAATTACTATTTTAGAACATTAACCAAATGGTGCCTGTAAAATAAAAAGGATGAGCATAACAATTCAAAAAGAAAATGCATCAATTATTAGACAATCAGCATTTAATTGAAAATCATCAGCATTTAATCACTATTAAGCAGAAAATCGTTTGTAATTAATCAGAATAATAATCAGATCAACTATTCAAATTTCTAGCCTTTCTAAAATTTTTTAAATTTATTTTCAATTAATTTTCAATTAATTTTTGTATCATTAATAGGCATCAGAAAAGGCAAACAAAGAGAGGATGTGACATGACAACACTTTAATGACAATTTTATTTTTATTATTATTATTTTTTTAAACAAAATTTCAATAGATTGATTTTCTTTACTTTTTTTTCCTTTTTTACGAATTTTATTTTAACTTTATTCATAAAATAGAATGGAACCAAAACTCTTTTTTGTATTTAAATAATAACACACATTTTTATTTTTATTTTTATTTTATATTGTTTTATATTTTGGAATAATTTTATTTGCCCGGACAAAATTGGGTGTTGACAATATTTTTATTTTTCTTTGAAAATAATTAATTGAAGTTGGGACAAAGTTATTTTGTAAAGACTTTTAAGTTAAGATCGGCAGGAGGATGAATTGAACTTTTAAAAGATTTCATGAAAAAATTGTTTGAAAGAATGAGTACTGTCAATTGAATCAATTTAATGCAACTTTAGTTGCCATATAACAAAAAAAACAACCAATTAAAATTAAAAACCAATAAGATATTTTTTCTATTTAAACAACCTGATAGAAAACCAATCAATTCAATTAAAAAAATCAACTAGTCAATCCTCTTGTTAAAAGATTTATACCGAGAACACAATCAATTTCACTAAAAACTCATGAATTATACACTCTATACAATCAATAACCTATCTTGTACTCTGCAAGATCAAACAATAACATGTGCAAACCATGTTGCACTTCTAGAGATGTAAACCGTACAGAAATGTAGGCAAGAAACCTATACAATCAACTCTACAACAAGATATAAGACAAATTGGCTCGAAAACAAGTTACAAAAAAAGTTTTCTAACTCAAAACAGATGAAAAACGCAGTGCAATCACATATAAGAGAAGTTAGCTCCAAGTCACTTTCTTGCTTTCTTTTGTCAAAACTTTATTAAGTTCCTTTTGAATGCTCACTGTAGTTGATCAAAATGCTTTATGTTAGGTTCTCTCTCAAAAATGCACTCTCCATTCTCATTTTAATTGTTTTCAAATAATTATTTAAAATAGTTACACTTAAGTAAAAACAATAGATTGAAAGTTAATCTAAATCGATTGATTTTACTAACATGATTTTTAACTATTGATTTATGAAAATAATCATTTGAAAATATCAGTTAATCAATTTTACTTGCAAACTTCTATCAAATTAGTTTTAGTTAGATTTTAAAACTCTTAGAGCTCATTATACTGATTTGTGATGCATGCACATGAATGATTAGCACACCAACATGCTAACATAAAATAAATTATCCTTCAAGTTTATATTCTCTTGGGTTGACTTGAATTCGTCAAACAACAAACTGCATCATTGTCAACAATCTTCCCCTATTTGATTAAGGCAATTATGTGGATGTGTGTTGAGTAGCTTCAATTAGCCTGCATGAACTAACCTAGACAATATGATAACATTTTTTCAGATTGAAATCTAATCTTACCAAATCAGAGAACAACAAATATCATTATACTTAGCTCCCCGTAGTTGTTTACTCCCCCTGATGGTAGATTGATTACTCAAAGCCTACAAATCAGTTAGATACCAATTCCATAAGACCAAACTACTATCACAATGAAAGTTAAATGAAAATTCATTCATAATATTCCAAATGTATTACTGTTGAATCATTAGATGGTCCAAAATTCTTTTAAATGATCTAATCATCTAACAAAGTTTTGATGATAACAATAAATTCAAGTGCATGTTTATATTTGATTATCTTATGTGTAACAGTAATATTCACACATCTCTAAGCATTAGGAATATGTACAGATGAACTGCAAACCCAAATAATTTTTTGTTTACTATTATTTTATTAATTTTTCTTTAAAATTAAAAGAAGAGAAAAGTTAAAAAAATAAATATAAAAATAGTAAATGTTTTAAATCTATTTTGGAATATGCTTTCAAATTTATTTTGGATCAAATAATTCATAGATGATTTATTAATATATCAAATTGGAAATAAAATATTATTTTTTTCAAATTAAAGTGCTGTTAAAATTCATTTATTGCTATATTGGTGTTTAAGTCTATTTAATCTGCAACTATATATTTTGGTAATTGATTTGTGTTGTGTAATTTAATATGTACGTGAAAATATTTTTGTCAATACCTGCATTTTTTAAATAATTTTCAATTGTGATAAGAATAAAAGTTTTGCTATATTTGTTAACAAAATTCATGGTGCCAAAACTTGAACATTAAAGAAATTATTTGATTACATTACTTCTAGAAATAATTAGGTCATGCTGATGATCAAGATGTTATATCAATTGCTATCAACAAAAACCACCGAGCAAGATCATCTAGGATAAGAATATATAAATACGGATGAAGCAGTTTATACTGGTTCACCCTAATCTCTTGGGCTACGTCCAATTCTTCCTTGAACAAACCGTTCAAGAGGTTTCACTATTCGATAAATATTTACAACGAGTAGACAAACCTCTTCAGGTTACAACGAGTACACAAACCTCTCCAGGTTATCATGAGCACACAAACCTCTGCAGGTTATCACAAGTATACAAACCTCCCAGGTTATAACGAGTACAAAAACCTCTCTAGGTTATACTAGTCCTAATCTCCCCCTAAGATCAAGACCACTCAAGATTGAAAGAAACACTCTAAAAAGAGAGAACAATGAAAGCTCACAAGGGTTTACTTCACAATGGTGAAGAATTACACAATAGTTTCGCACAACCCAAAACTCTATATGTTCTTAAAACAGATTTACAATAGATACTTTATTTCTTCAATATAGCGTCTGATGTATTTTTCTATTTGCTTCTTGTCTTCAACTTGAAATTGTTCCTTTATATGTAACTTTTTATAAACTAGCCATTGAGATGCTTGAAAGGGACAATCTTGACCATGTACTTGTTGAAACTAGCCGTTGGAAGAACAACTTCTATTCTTGACTATGCATTAAAGTTGACTATATTTGTATATAGAAATAATTTGATTTGAAATAATTAATCACGTTTAAATATTTCATAATAATTTTAACAATTTCAATTGTGAACAAATTTGAACGTTAAAACGTAAAATGCTGTAAAATCTGATTTTGATATTTATGTGAAAAGCACTTTAATTTGTTTTCCAGATTTAGAAACAAATCAATTAATCACATTTAAATATTTCATAAGAATTTGAATAGTTTCCATTATGAACAACATGATATAAAATATGATTTTGATTTTGATAAAATAATCACTTTAATTTGTTTTTCATATTTAAAAACAATTTTAAAATATTTTTATGTTTTAATTTTAATCAAAGTTAATTTAATAAAATAATAACAGTAGATAAAAACTTATCTAGATTTACAGTTCGTCCGTATATACTCATCATGCTTAGAGATTTGTGAATATTACTGTAATAGACATGTAAGATCATCAAATACAAACACATACTTGGGGTATTGTTATAATCAAAACTTCATTAGATGATTAAATCATCTAAAGGAACTGTAGACCGTCTAATGATTCAACAATCTCTCCCTTTTTTTATGATGACAAAACTACAAGCCTTAAGAACAAATAATTGCAAAAATATCAAGAGATTAAACAACGAAAGATTTTATTTGATGAAAAACATGCCAATGCACAATTGCAAAATGTAGAAGTATAAAACAAATCTAGGAGTATTCAAATTATTCACAAAAACATATTTGATCATTTTTCTTAATTATTTGCCATATTTTCTCTTTCTCCCCCTTTCCGTCATCACAAAAAGGGGTTTCTTTAAGAAATCACCACTACTACAGGGAGGTGCTAATAAGGATTCTAATTGGTCATGTGTTTGGGATAAAGCATTTTGGATAGTAAGGATAACTTCAAAATCTAGCTCAATGATCTTGATTTTTAACATACAAATCATATGGTTCTTGTTATGGTTAAATCATTAATAGGTGAGGGGAACAAAATTCTTTCAGATTTTGGAGAGTCCATCTAGTGCGAATTTCTGGTTTGAATAACACAATAACTTGTTGGAGCTATTGGAAAGAATAAAGATGCCCTTAATTCAAGTGATTTGAAAAAGAAATTCTTGGACTTTGGAAAGATGATGAAGATTAACTTTTGGTTTCTTAGTTTGGGGTACTATTGAGTTAGTTTAGACCATATTTGCATTTGTGCTTGTCTATCTATCATTTGCTTGCAAGGTTCTCCATGGTTCTCAAGTGAAAAAGTTATTTTGAAAGTGATAAAATGTGTTTAATTGCTGCAGAATCAGAATAACTAGTTGTTTTTGAAAAACAGTTAGCTGTTTGTATTCTGAAGGAAAACCAACCGGTTATTTTCATTTAACAGTACAGGATAACTTTTAAAAACCTTCGAGCTGCACAATTTTGAGGATAGAAAATCATTCTAAGATTTTGAAAACATTTTTTGAAAGATTACTTGATAGCCTTAAGAGAGTTTCCTTCAAAGATTGATGAGGTTGATCAAGATTCACTCAAGGTCACCATAGATTCTCATCCTTGAAGGGGATTTGAGCTAGCAATTGATTGATGGAGCAACCAGCAGCAAGTTCTCATCAAGATAAGTGAATCTTTCTTAGTTGAGACTGGGTTATGCTGCTATTTTGTGAAATTCAGTACTGTCATTTGAAGATTACATGTTCTTGTGTTGATCTATGCTAGAATAGGGTATTTTAGCATAGATTGTGTTGTAATTGTTTGAGTTTCGTTTTTGGTGTAAGTTTGCATATCACACAACAGTTGTGTTCTACATTTAGAACTAGAGAGGTGCATCTTATGTGTAAGGGTGTTGCATACGAGGTAGAGGCAATCTTGTAGGGTTCAAGATTGAGTTTTGTGTGTGATTGTGTATGTAAACTTGAAAATTTAGTGGAACTCTTTGCATTGTTGTGCAAAGGACTGGACGTGGCCCTTGAGGAAGGGTGAACCAGTATAAAAATCACTATGTAATCTTTCTTACCCTTCTCCTTTTCAATTCACGTGTTGTTTTATGCATTATTAATTTTTCTGGTATAAACAACCTGTTAAATTTTAAAAACAACCTATTGATTTCCTGGACAGTAAATAAAAACTAAGTCTGGCAGCAAGATTAACTAGCTAAAATCAGTTTTTAACTTGTTGGTTAGACAAACAGTTTATCAAATTTATTTTCTGCATTATACAATCTGTTTTTCCAGTTTTGATCTTTGACTCGTGGTTTGGAAGGTTCATTCACACTTAATACAAATTCTTGCATAGTGTGCTCAAAAGTATTTTGGAATTGTAATTGAAAATCTTTTTCTACATTCACTTGGTAAATCATATTTGTACTGTTGCAACATACATAACCTTTGTTCATTGCTGTTTTTCATGTGCAAAATTTTGGTTTGAACAAAATCTAGTTTAAGTCATTGGTTTAAAATTTTCAGCAAGTTGTTTTTCATTTTAACTAGCTGTTTTTATTGCAGTTTTCATCTATAGCACTTTTAGCTTGCTGTTTTGCATTGTAACTCACTGTTTTCATCTGCTGCACCCATTTTCGCTTGCTGTTTGGTTTTATAATAGGCTATTTTGTGCTTGCATTGTTTTATGATCATAGTTTTATAAAAATACTCATTCTCTCTTTCTTAAAATTTTGAAAAGGTTAATAGTTCAATTCACCCCCCCTCTTAAACTTTGGCCAACATATTTTCTAACATAACTTGGGTGAGAAAAGAAAATTAGTTGAAGTTTTCTAGGTGTGTAAATTTGGTAGAAGGCAATTACAACTCCGACTCTTAAAAATTAGAAAATGCATAGCATGAATTAATTAAGAAAAGAAAACATTTGCGCTAGACTTTGAAAAATATTTTTTTTATCTGTCTAAAAATATTGTGAATCAATATAGAGTTGAATTAAATCAATATATCCCTGCTTACATATGAAAAAAAATGATTTTATAAATGGATTAAAAAAAGATTTAAAAAATCATGCATTAAAAGTAACAAATATACATGTAGATAAAATTAAATGAAGAAAATATTTGATGCAATGAGTTTAACCTAATTGATATTTTCCATCTTTCAATTAAGAACATACCCAATCTAACGTGTAAAAGATTTAAAATAACAAATGCAAGCAAAAATAAATACTTATCTTGTAGACGGGACAAACCGTCTAATCTTAAATGAACCTTCGTTAATAAAATGTGAACGTCTCATCCGTACCTGACCAATTCCAACAAATCTCGTTTGTCGCAACCGGGGTCACGACGGGGAACGTGAACAAAAATAATTTAATTTTAATTTTTAAAACAGAGGAATCGCCACCATAGTTTATTAGGAAAAACTATGAAAAACTAAAAACAAGATAAAGCAAGTTTGCAAAACCGGATTTAGAGACCGGGAGTCAATTACGTGTGGGGAAGGTACTAGCACCCCACAACGCCCGCCCTACGGCGGTACCTTTAATTAAATGAGTAAAAGAGTGTGATTTTCTGGAATATTTATTTTTCCCAAAAAAAGAAATAAAATGCAAATAATAACAAACAAAAAATATTTTTTTTTGAAGGGGCCCGACAAGGATTTGACCTCGCTCCTACGTATCTCTATCAAAGATAGAGAATCAGGGTTACGTAGTTCTTTGGTGATAAGGTTGTTGGTTGGTTTGATATATATATTTTTTTAGTAACTTTTGAAAGCTTGTGTTTGAAAATAGGGTAAGTGAATGGCGTTAGTGCCAGGTTTAAAGCCTGGGCTTTGAGAAACAGTGTCAGGTTTAAAGCCTGGGTTTTGAGAAACAGTGCCAGGTTTAAAGCCTGGGCTTTGAGAAACAGTGCCAGGTTTAAAGCCTGGGCTTTGAGATACAGTGCCAGGTTTAAAGCTTGGGCTTTGAGATACAGTGCCAGGTTTAAAGTCTGGGCTTTGAGATACAGTGCCAGGTTTAAAACCTGGGCTTTGGGAATTGGGGTATATATCAAATTCGGTGTTGAAAAATAACATGCTACAGTTATATGCAACATGGAATTGACACTTTAGTTTTAGCGGGATCATGCATGCAAAAATGGAACGTGAATGAATGAATTCTTGGCAATGCAAAGCTTAAATATGTGAGTTTTAGGTGGTGCATGGTGACTGTTTTGGGTATTTTTGGGTGCTGTATAGGGTAAAATGGTGCTATTTTGGAGGTAAAATGGTACTATTTTTAGTGCAGTGTTGGTGCAGTTTTGGAGATAAAATGGTGTTGTTTTTGGATGCTGCTTTGGAGGTAAAGTTGTGCTGTTTTGGAGATAAAATGGTGCTATTTTTGGTGCAGTGTTAGTGCAGTTTTAGAGGTAACATGGTGCTATTTTTGGGTGCTGTTTTGGTGATAAAATGGTACTATTTTTTAAGGTAAACATGGCTGATTTTTGGTGCTGTTTTGGTGATAAAATGGTACTGTTTTTGGAGGTAAAATGGTATTGTTTTTGGGAGTAAAGAGGTGCAGTTTTGGAGGTAAAATGGTGTTGTTTTTGGGTGTTGTTTTGGTGATAAAATGGTACTATTTTTAGAGGTAAACATGGTTGATTTTTGGTGTTGTTTTGGTGATAAAATGGTACTGTTTTTGGAGGTAAAATGGTACTGTTTTTGGGAGTAAAGAGGTGCAGTTTTGAAGGTAAAATGGTGCTGTTTTTGGGTGCTGAACGAAGTGATTATGGAGCGGTGGCTACCGATGATGATTTTTTGGTGACTTGTGGCTTGGCTGTTAAGGGTATTATGTGGTTGCGGAAATGGTTTCAAGTGGTTGAGTTGTGTTTTACATGCTTGCTGGGTACTCACTTAGGTTCTTGATTGTTGCATGAGAGAAGAGGGAAGGTGGTGGTAGATTTTTTAATTATTTTTAAAATTTAGAATGCCAGTTTTGAATCCAGGACTTTGTAAAATAAAAAAAATGCCATGAAGAGCAAAAAATAACGTTTTTGTTTCTTTATCTCCACATCCTTATATTTATTTATGAAATGAAACCATGAAGATGATGAAAAAAATAAAAATAAAAATAAAAAATAAAAAAATCACAAGAAGATAAAAATACGGGCTTACAGATTCAATCTTTAAGAACCATACAAAATTTTAAAAATTTCAAAACATACCTGTACTGGTTCTTCAAGAATGATCTTCTCCTTTCTAAATGTTCCTTGCTTCTTAGTTTTAAACTGAGTGTGGACAGTAAGTTAAGAGGATCAATCTTCTCTTTTCCTCATTCTTTTTCTATTTTTTAACATGTTCTCCCTTTGTCAGTGATCCTCTCTTTCTTTTTTTCCTCCTTCTTTTTTCTCTTAAAATGATTCGTAGTCCCCTTAACGTAAGAATCGTTACCAATTAAGTAAATCTTTTTTTTATTATTTTCTTTATTTTTTATTCTGCATTGAAAGTAGTTCAGAGTAGTTTTTGAAAGATTGACCCTTTCTATTTTCTTTTTTTTTTCTTATTAAAGATGAAGTGTAGATGAACGTGAGATAAACAATTTGAGAACGGTCATATTTTATTTTTTATATTTTTTTGTTATTGTGAAATTGGTGGTTCAGAGCAGTTTTAAGATTGACTGATTCTCTCTTTTTTTATGATTATTATTTTTATTTAGTGAAGAAGGTGAGTTGTTATCTGAGCAGTTTCAAAGTTGTTATTTTATATATTTTTTCAAATAATACGTAGAATTAAGGGAGAGGGAATTTAGAGAAGATTGACTTATTTTTTTATTATTTTTATTATCTTTGAACGTGAAAAATGAAGGAAACAATTTGAAAAAAGTTTTATTTTCTTGTTATTTTTTATTATTTTATATTTTTTTCCTTATTTTTAGGTTCTGTTTTTTTAATTTATATTTATATTTTTTGTTATTTTCGTTTTTTATTATTAATTATTTTTTTAAATCACCACATTTTCTCTTTTTTTAAAGTTTTTTTAATGGAAAAATTCAAAAAAATTCATTTATTATTTTTTCGAGAAAACTTAAATTAATAAATATATATTCTATGTTATTATTTACCTTTTTCATCTTTATCTCTTGTCTCTCGATTATGGGAATGTATACTTTTTTAGCTTTATGAATAGTGAGCATCCATTTTCCCAATTCCAATATTTGAGGCTTCTTGTTTAGATTTATTATATCTGCAAGAGGAATATTTTTTTTTTCTCTTTTGGTACCACACTGTTTTAGGTCCTTTCATGTTAGTTTTCCTACAAGATTTATTCTTGAAGGTTCTTGCAAAAATAGGATGTACAATGGAAGAACTAGATGATGTATTATTTTAATCACAACCAACTCCTTTCTTATCATGAGACTTCTTAGAACTTTTTATTAACATGTCAAGAGATTTTTCATTTTTATTTGAATGAGATAAAGCTTTTCTAAGAGCCAAATTTTCAGTTATAATATCATCAATGTTTGTCTCATTTGATTTAAAAGGTTGTTTTCCTAATTTTTCTCTAATTAGCACAAGTTATTTTTCCAAGTCTTTTAGATTTGTGTTTTGAACTGCAAGGTCCCTTTTAAGGTTCCTATTTTCATTACACAATCTTTCTTTTTGTTGGAGAAACTATATTTTTGAGAGAAATATCATTTAGACTAGCTTTCTCTTGTTGCATTAATTCAATTTCTTTGCAAGCATTTTTATATTTTCTTTTCATAGTTTTATATGCAGATGCAATTATACCATTATTAGATATTGCTTCTTGATAAGTTAGATGTAAATTATCAATATCAGTAAAATCTACCTTATTATCTGAGTCCTTTGACAGGGAGTTATCTGCCACATCAGCCATGAGACCTATGTTTGCCTCCTCTTCAGAATCAGAACTGGATGAGCCCAAATCCTCCCAGGTTGACATAAGACTCTTCTTCTCTTTGGAGAACTTCTTCTTTTTCTCCTCTTTTTCTTCAACCTCTTTTGAACCTTCATATGTGATAGCAAGTGTATCCCACATCTCCTTAGTGTTGACCATGGCATGCATCTTTGACATTTCTTCCTCAGATAAAGCACACATTATAAGATGCCTAGCTTTAGCATTATTTTGACAGATGCGCTTTTCCTCCTCAGTCATAGATTCAAAAGGAAACAGCTTTCCCGATTTATCAATCAATGTAGGTATGTCATTTTTAATAATATTGATTAACACCATACTATTATATTGGATGAAGTCAATCATCCTCATCTTTCAAAGCTCATAATTTTGACCCCTGAGTAAGGGTGGTCGACTCACATGTAGTCCGTCTCTGTCCATTGAGTTCTTGTAGGATCGTGACTGAAGTCTTGTGAAGAACTAACCCCAAAGGTTAACTCTGATACCAATTGTAGGAATAACTAGCTCTAGAAGGGGGAGGTTGAATGGAGCCTGAATTCAATTTGCTATAAACAAAAATCACCAAGCAAGAATATATAAGAACAAATGAAGCAGTTTTATACTGGTTCACCCTAATCTCTTGGGCTACGTCTAGTTCTCTACTGAACAAACCGTTCAAGAGGTTTCACTATTCAATAAATAGTTATAACGAGTACACAAACCTCTCTAGGTTACTATGAGCACACAAACCTCTCCAGGTTATCACAAGTACACAAACTTCTCCAGGTTATAACGAGTACACAAACCTCTCAAAGTTATAACAAGTACACAAACCTCTTCAGGTTATAACGAGTACACAAACCTCTCCAAGATATGGAAGACTTTCTATATCGGTTTCACAGTCGATATTGATAAAGACGATGTAGAAAGTCGTGACTTTTTATATCGGTCCTTCAATCGATGTAAAAAAATGCACCTATTACATTGATTATAAACACAATCAATGTAATAAAACACTTAAAAATAGTAAAACATGAGACATATTACATTAGTTGTAATTAGAATCAATGTCATATGAGACATATCACATTGTTTGTGGCTATAACTGATATAAAAATTTCTCTTTTACAACTAATGTTGTATGGATTAGAAATTTATCAACACATTAAAAAAATAATGTGTTGATAAATTTCTAATCCATATAAGGAAATACCACAAAAAAATTTAGAATTTTCTGACTAGTATAGACATGTGAAATAAAAGCCTAAAATCTAAAAAAATGGATGAAAAAAAAAAGTAACAGTATACTATGGAATTTCAAAAATTCAAAATGCGCAACCCCTTTTGGACGTTGGCTAGTGGTTTCATTACCTCATTTCGAACAACTTTTATTTTTGGAGCATCTCAATCGGAGTTCTCTATCAAAAGTTATGACCATTTAAAAAAATTTTACCCTAAATTTTGAAAAGTCAAAATCTATGATAAAGTTATGCAATGTAAGGACCCTAATGACAAATATACACTGAAAGAAGTTAACACTTAACACTAAAAAATTTTGGATAAAAAAAATTTCTAATTATTTTTAATCAATTTTTCAAAATCGTTAACCTTGCAAGGAGAAGTTGTAGAGATGGAACCAACATTCAAAATAGAGATAGGCTCACACGTTGATATGATACCCTTAGTAACATGTGACATGTGACGTCAATGTAAAAGCATGTTAAACAAACCACACAAAGCAAAGTCAATAAACCCTACCAGCGAAGATGTGAGTGAAAACAATAAAATAGACAAATGCAAGCAACAACAACAATATAGAAATACAAGTAGTAGAGATGCTTAACACAAGCAGCGGCGTGAGAGACAGATTAACAATAAAAGCAGCAAAAAAATTTAGGTTAAAAAAGAAACCTATTACATTGGTTGCTAATATTACCGATATAATAACTTTACGTCAAAATATGTTTTTAATTGGAGCATGCAGGGCACCACTTTCTACATCAGTTGAAGCTTACAACCGATGTAGAAAGTCACTCTATTACATCGGTTGAAACAACAATGTAATAAGTGACGCGCGTATTTTTTTTTTTAATATTTTTGGTAGAATTTTCTTGAGTTATTTTTTACATATATCATTTCTACAACTGATGTAGAATATGTCATATTACATTGGTTATCCCTTAATCAATATAAAATGTTTTTATTTATTTACAAAATTGATATCGCACTTTTGTTCACAATAATTTTTTTAAACTTATTTTGTATTATGTCATACATCTCATTTTTCTATTACCATTTAAAATTTATTACTAATTCATTTGAATATAAATAAAATAGACACAATTTAATATCGGTTATATTTTTATAATTATATTTGTTATGATGGGAGGACGAATGTGAGGATAGTGGTTCGAATGCATCAGTCAATCTTTATGATGATGATTTTGAGGCAACTATCATCATAAATCGTTATATGTTTATGACTTTATAACAATAATTTTAATATAACTATCAATCATATAAATCATCATTATAAACTTAATATGATGACAATTCAAATGCAACCATTATCGTATAGGGTAAATTGTATATAATAATGGTCTAATATATTTTATCTCGATGATGATTTAGGAGAATCATTGTGATGTGATGTTGCGAATTTATTATTTTGTAATGGTGTCTTAAACTTTGTTAATTACATATATCATCTAATCACTGTTTATAGATTCTATTTTAACTTAATTTTATGTTAATCCTTATTAGTAATTATATATATATATATATATATATATATATATATATATCTTTATTTTCATTTATTTTCAAATTTTATTTAATAAAAGTTAAAAGAAAAATTAAGGAATGCATTGAAATTTTTGAAAAAATTAAATTAATATGTGAATGGGAAACTATTATTTTTATCCTAATAAATTTGAAACTTCTGTATGGTCAAGGAGAACACATTATTTGATATTCATTTATCTTTTTAAAGTTTAATTTCACCAAACAGAAAATCATAATTTATGCGTTTGATTGTGATTATGTTATTGTTGAGGTTATTTGATTATTTAATTTCTTTTGCATTTGTACATCTTGATTTGTGATTTGTGAAACACTAAATATCTAACAAAATTATGTTTACTATAAAATAAATGTGTTCGAAAAAAAAATTACCTCAAACTTTCACGACTCAATAGCTAACATGATTTATGAATTAATAGCTAATACTAAGCAAAGTAACACGTCTAAACAAAAACAAATCAAATACCATAATACAAACCAAGAAATAAAATAAGTATGAAAATAGTAACTAAATAATTAAAATAAAATCAAATGAAATAAATAAAAAATATTCAAAATAAAATCAATTAAAATAGAAGGATATCAAAGCAAATAAAAAAATAAAAAAAAAATCAAAAACCAATAAAATCAAAACAAATAAAGTAAAATAAATCAAAATGAAGTCTGTAGATTGTACAGATTACACAAGGACTCTCATACTTCTTATACATGAGAGATCTAAATAACGCAAAAGGATCAATTTACCTATTGAATCACGCAGAGCAAACACATTCTCGAATTTACAAAATGATAAACTCTCAATTACTTAGAGAATCTTTAAACTTGGTCAGCAAGAAAATTCTTATAAATTTTACTGGGTTGAAAACTTCAAAATCACTGAATTTTTTTAAAGGACAAATGACGAGTCTTTCTATCAATTTTGGTTTCTTTTCCAATTTTATCTACTCTGAAATAGGTCTTTCTATCAATTTTTTCTTTTCCAATTTTATCTGCTCTGAAATATAATTCTCCGACTAAAATGTTGTTAGATCATGCATCAGGTCATATATTACAAAATAATTACTCCAATTACCATGACTTTGAAAAATCTTGAAACCAACTCCTCAAAATATTCCTCACCAACCTTTACCAACTTCTTCTGGAAGATCTTCGCCATCCAGATCAATTCATTTTTTTAAATTCATAATCCTTAAGCAATATACAAAACACCGTTTTTAAGTGTGAAGGGAGATAATTATAAGTGTGTTGGAATAACTTATAGTGACCTTCAGGAAATTCTAAATGTCACTTTAATTACATTATTCCATTCCCTAACAGCGTCTTTTTACTCAACATTTCTACTGTGCAGCTAGAAGCAACCCATCACAATAGAAAAAAATTATGTCTCCCACGTAGATACTTTCATTAGGAATAGGCCGACTTTCCTTAGGAATAGGATGACTTCACGTAGTTATGGAAGTAGAAATGAAGACATGAAAAGTGTTTGCAATGATAGCGACATATTTGTGATGTGAAATTGTGTGTGGAAGAAATGTGTGGGTCTTTTATTAGGAGATGTTAAGTTTGGTCAATTTTTGAGATAGAGGAAAATCATTGTACAAATTATCTTTATTCTTTTTCTAATACGTTAATTTTGGAGAATTTCTATTGTAGAAGAGAAAGTAAGATCTTATAAAATAGTTATATTAAAAAAGCATATTAGATAGTAGAATTTAGCTTCCCATATAAGTAACATAATAATTGAATATTATTAAAGAGAATAGTTCATATTAATAGAAAAAACCACTATTTAATTTTTATTTTTATAACAAAAACCACCATTACTCTTAAAAGTGGTTCTTCCTTTTTTTTCTACCTTCCTTCTAAAACTCTTCCTTTCTTTTACGGATGGATGTCTCTACTCTATATAATTAAGGGAAGTTAATTGCATGTTTTTTGTTTTTTTAAATGTTAGATAAGGGAAGCTAATTGCATGTTTTTTTTATAAGTTAGGTAAGGAAAGATAATTGCATGGTTTTTAAAAAAAAAAAATAGGTAAGGGAAGCTAATTGCATGTTTGTTTTAAATGTTAGGTAAGTAAAGCTAATTATATGTTTTTTTTTTTAATGTTAGGCTAGGAAAGTTAGTTTCAATATTTTTAATAGATATTATAATTACATTTTTGAATTAAATTAAATGAATGTTTATGTATGGTATGATGTAGTATCAATGTTTATGAATGATATAGAATGGTGATCAAGACATAATATCTTCAGTAAAATAGATACTTAGGTTGAGATGGTTTAAGATGTGAATTGTTTGTGAATTTGTCTAAAAGGAGGTCTCCTGACTCTATTGGTATGTAAAAATCATATAGATGAAGATCCCAGGTAATGAGGGTCGAATGAGGTTTATATGATTGTGCTACAGTGTGAAAAGAACCGATTGGACAAATTCATATGGGTTAACAGGTTCATATGACTGTGTTACGGTGAGAAAAAGAACTGGTTATACTAGATTATATGTATTAACAAGTTTATATGATTGTGTTATGATGTAAAAAAAAAAACAGATTGGACCATATCATATGGATTAACCTTGTCACATGAGTGTGATGTGTTAATGATAATGTGATGTATGAACTAAATTATGAAAGTCTGATGCATTGGCGCATCCTAGTGCTAAGCATGGCGTATCCTGATGCACTATTAACCAATGCATCAATACTCAACAAGGGGTAAGAGTCTTTCGAACAGACATTGTTTAAGTCGATAAAGTCGACGCACATTCCCCATTTGCTACCGGCCTTCTTTACCATCACCATGTTAGTCAACCATTCCGAGTATGGTATTTCCTGAGTGTGAATGGCCTTGATTAGCTTCTTGAGCATTCAAATCTAGTGTCAAACTATGGCATAGGAAATTTGGATCATTCCCCGACATTCCGAATGATGTCTATGTGAAGGCATCGTTGTACTTTCGCAAAATTAAGAGCAAATCCTCTTGTTCCCTTTCACTTAATTCGGTTCCGATTCTCTACAAAAATCTTGCAGCAGACGACATTAGAACATCTTGAGATTTGCATTTGGTCTCCCATCTTTGGAACCATGAAATGTTGCGGCACTTGCTTCGCCATGATTTTTTGCGTGAGAGGTTGGGAGTCAGCAATCACTTGAGGTATCCGCGAGGCTCTAAAATTTGGATTGATCGGTTGTCCCCTCAATACTTGTTGTAGCTCTTCATTAACATTATGCAATTCTTCATAAGCTTTTAAAGCTTCTTCCATTTGGTGTCGCACTTCCTCAGCTTCTTCTCTCAACCGCTCTTGCTCAGTGTAAGCTTATTCCCTTTCTTAGTCTTCCGATCACTTCCTGATCTCTTTGTTATTCCGTTGCAAGTCAATCATAGTATCCAAAATTTGCTGAAGGGTCGGTGCATCGCCATTCCCTCCATTGAGTGTAGCTTGTCTATTGTTTCTCATCTTCAAAAGGTTTCTCTCAGAGGTGTTTCGCTCAAGGTTTTTCTCTCTCAAGGTTTTTCTCTCAGGATTTTTCTCTCAAAGTAGGAGTAAGAGTGCCCCACGGTAGGTGCCAATTTATTCTAGCCGCTGAGGTTTTTGATCGCTCTTGACTAGTCCAAATAGAAGTTGTTCTTGTGAAATATAAAGCTGAAAGTGATACTTTATTAAATCAAAGACCATGGCATTATATAGCCTTACAGGAGATATAAATAAAATAACAGAAACAAGCTAGAAACTAGGAAATCGACTCCACTAAAACTAGAAACTAGGAAACAGACTTCACTACGTAACCGTAGATGACTTATTCAACTAAGAAAAGGTCAAATTCCAACATACCCTCCCTTAAGCTTAACTATCCTGAATTAAGC
>Ga0099825_1005181_pt1 | contig 16841 bp, 12 predicted proteins | sample SiratroredBW_FD_76838 | JGI IMG/M metagenome (GOLD analysis project Ga0099825, IMG submission 76838) | Root nodule microbial communities of legume samples collected from California, USA - Siratro red BW | ecosystem: Host-associated > Plants > Roots > Nodule | place: USA: California | collected...
AAAAGTTCAAATTTTATTTAATTTTCATCATTATTATTATTTCAAAAATACTTACACTAATAAATATATTTTTATGTTATTATTGATTTTTATTTCTTTTTATTTTTATCATTATGCTTTTAACAAAATCGGGTGTTGACAATTATTATTATTATTATTATTATAACATTTCAGAAAAACCAACCAAAAATAACTTCAAGCTTAGTGGGCCATTATAGATTCATTCTGTGTTTCTTTTTATTTTTCTGAAAATCAAGAGTGATTCTTCCTGCAGCCCGTACTTTCTCCCTGCACCTCCATAAACATAGCAAAATGATCATTATACTATTAATAAAAAATAAATTAAATAAATCCTACACCCCTTCACCATTAATCTTGAATACAATTTCTAATTCGGAATACAAATTTTTTGTATTTCAGATTTTACAATTCAAAATACATTTTTTTATATTCTAGATTGCATAATCCATAATACAAAAGAAATATATGAAAGATATATTCTAGATCATCCAATCCAAAATACAAAATTGTATTTTTTATTATAAATATATAAATATTTTGTATTATACAATCTGAAATAAAATATATATATATATATATATTCGAATTGTGTAACCTAAAATAAAATAAAAATGAATTTTAAATTTGTGTAATCTACAATTCAATCTAAAAAAGGATATTTTTGATATTTTAAAAAATATGAGGGTGCAGGAAGAAAATCAAATGCAGATTTCTCATTTTACGAGTCCAATTATTGATACCAATGCTTAAGTATTCCAAAATATGCAGGTCATGGACCCTAAAATTTGTGGATTCATATGGGCTTCGGGGTTTTTACTAACTAAACCCAATGCATTTTAAATATACCTTATGGAGACATATTTCTCTTGAAAAAAAAAATATATCACCACTTGCTTTAAGCTTCTGTCTCTGAAAATCTCTTATTTCTATTAGTATTCTTGCATTTTTCTTACACAAAATTCACCAACTGATATCCTTAGGGTTAGTAATGCTTACCCTTACCTGAAGTGTTCAATTCTGGGCCTGTTTTAGATCAATTTTACCATAGGTACTTGTAGAAGAAAAGAAATAAGAAAAAAAATTATCACTTACCTTTTGAAATAATCTAAATTTAGAACAAAAATAACCAAGCCAGCCTTTCAAGATCAGATGAAATTAAATGTATTACTACACTTTTAACTTTATAATTCAATTTCTTTATTTTTAAATTACAAAAACTTTAAAAAATTTGTTCTGCTTGAATTCATTCATGGTGAGATATTTATAGAAAGTGCAAGCACATGACATTTCTATTGAAAATGATGTACAGAGAATATAAGATGTTAAGATTCATGCAGTGATGAAAATGTCGTTGTTCTCATGAAAATTAGGATTGAGAATCATTTACGTAGTCTCTTGATTCAGTTTCAAAATGATTTTGATAAATTTAGGTTTCGAAATTAGATTTATTTATTTTTTATGTATTATGTGACTAGGTTCAAGTTGTCTATCAAGTTGTTTCAACCTAGGTTGGTGTGCCAATTTTATGTTGATAAATTTAGGCTTTGAAATCAAACTCAATATATTCTCAAAATGAAAATGAGTGAGTTATATTTTAAATTCTTCTAATCTATTTAGGTTCTATTTTAGTTAAAAGATGACCCAAAAATCTCAATAAACTTAAATTAATATTAGCCATAAATTCAGATTTTTCAATAGTGTACACCAGATAATTTCAATAATCTAATTTCAGTTTTTTATTTTTTATTTTTTATATTTCAATATTTATTATTATTTATTATTTAATATTGGTGTATAAATACATCAGTGAATTTCAATAATCTAATTTCAATTTTTTTATATATTTCTATCTTTATTATCATTTATGATTTAATATTGGTATATAAATACATCATTGACTAATTAGAAAAATATAAAAGAAAACAAATCATTTATCTCTTCGCTATCTTTTTCATATTATTTTCTACGGATAATAAATTATTAATATTCTATATTCTTTAAAACACCAATCTTTCAATCAATCAATTATTGATAATATTTTTTATTTTAATATACCATTTTTAATATAACATGCAGGGATAATGGTATTTATGAATTAGCATTGTCAACTATGAAATCAGTCAACAAAAGACATCTCAATATAATAAGACCATCTCATAACCTAAACAAAGCCATTAGCCTTCCAATTACTTGTTAATGCATACTTAAATGAATAATTATATTAAAAAAGATTAAAGACAACGATGGCTAACTAAAGTATCATAAATATTATAAATGTATAGGACATTTTTTATTAATATTTTTATTATCATATTCGCTCTAACGTGAGAGTCTCTTCATACACAGTCTTACTGATTATATACATTAATAGGAATAAAAATGGTACTACACCTTTAAAGATTAAAAACAAAGTTAAAATTATAATATATCAAACCGATAAATAATCCTCCATATATTCTCCTTATAAAAGCATAACAAAAAGTTATATTTTTTTAAATATATCTGCTATGGAGTATACTCCATTTAACTTTTGTTCTTCTCTTATCTTACTATTTATAATTATATATAATATTAAAATTGATTTTTTTCTGCAAAATTTAAAACAGATATATAAGTACACAGAAGTTTTAATAAATTATCTTAAACACCATTATGAACATTCTAAAACTTCAACAATCATTAGCAATAAGTAGAAAACAAAGTAATGTTTTATTTTATATATTTCAGATTATTATTGAATTCAAATAACCATCCCAATAGTATTTTTTTAATTAAGGATATCTTATTTGGTATTCAAATTGAACATAAAAATCTTCAAAAATGAGTTTTACTTGATCAAAATTTGAAGCCTAACATGTGGTGAAGGAACCCTAACATTTGTGTGTTCTAGAAATGAAAAATGGAGAGAGAAAAAGGATAAACACAAAGCACAAAACTGAAGGGGACCCTTGATCCCAGAACTCATAATTTTTTCTTCACTAACCCATACTTTTTCTGACATTGCATATTTCTTATTATTTAAATAAAAAATTTTAATTTCTTTTCACACTTGTTACGGCAACTCCTTGCACGTTCTCTCTCACCTTGACCACCCAAACTCTGATGAATCTTTTCTGCCATATTTGAAGTTGTGGTTGAACAATATATGTGAATTTTTTTTCATTTTGGAAAGATTCTTCTCTTAAATGTTCTTTATTTCTACTATTTGTTTGTTTCTATTGATAAATTTTGCAATACTATATTTCAAAATAAGTCTGCATTTGTCTTTTTCAGAAACCCGAGTTTATTGTCGTATATGGCGGTGGTTTCCTAATGACGTAAATTGGAACGATATTTAAAATGTTTTTTTAAAATTATATGTTTATTAGATAATGGGGAATAATAATATTTCATTTAAATTATAGTTTCAGAACACTATTCTGCATTTTTAATTTGTACCTATGTTATGGACTAATTAATTAGAAAATATTGTGAGTATTGTGTTTTCTTATCTTTTACAATTATATTTGTATAAATAATTATGATTAGAATTAAGAAATATGTTTATTAGCCAACATATAAAGTGAGAACATTATATGATGACAATGTGCATGACAATGATGTGATGTGATGTTAAAAATATCCATTAATGGTTTAGGTCCAACGTAACCTTGGAGACCCATTTTTGTGTGATTTTACATGGTAAATATATAACAATAGCATATGAAATATTTTATGAAACCTTGTGTTAATATACGTTTTCACTTTCAATCATGAGATATTTTACGACTTTTCGAATCTACACAATACAAGGATAATTATAGAATATAAAATCGATTTTAATTATATTAATAGACTAATGAAACATATAAGTTTGTGATTTTAGTTTTTATAGTTTCAATTCTACTCATTGAGTTTTCTAACTATCATAAATGCAAGAAAATTTAATTAATACCATTGGAGTACTGAAAACTAAAAAAGCTTATATGTATTACTCAAAATACTTAATTGACAATAATCTATTTAAAGACGTTTCTTTATGAGTATTTCTAAAAGATAAAAATAAGAAGACAAAATTTAAATAAATTCAAAATTAATTTATATATAAAATTAAAAAATAATTTAGAAAAACTATATAAGAAAGTTTTCATAAATTATTTTAATTTATAAAAAAATAATCTTTTTATTTTTTTATGTTAGAAATGTTAGGAAGATAAATAGGTCAGTAATTAAAAGACGTGGAATCAAACTTATACAATTATGAAAAAAATACATAATTAAATCTTGATTAGCGAAGAATGACTCAGTGATTAGGTGTGATTATGCATTCTTATAATATTGGTCAATTTAGGACTACAAATGGAAAATTTGAAAATTGGAGGCATAAAAGATGTTTTGTTTTGAGACTTTAAGCAAAGTTTAGGATCATTCTATTTTGGGCAATAAAATAATAAGAAAGATCAAACCATTTTTGACAAAACTCCATGCTTGTTCTCGCAGACATTTTTGAGTACGACTTCTCATTATAAAGAAATTAACTTTAACAAATAATTTGGTGGGAAAAAAACAATTTAATAAACGAATAAAGAAAGATAAAAAAATATTTAAAAGTTAATGCCAAAATAGAAAATTTTCCACACATTATCTGGTGTACTGGTGCCAATGTCCACTTTACCACTCATGTCAGTCTCAACTCTTTTGTCTTTTTATTCATTAGATTCATCAGGGTAAAAAATAATTAAGAAATTATAAATAAAATAAATTTAATATATATATATTCATTAAATATATATTTATTATTACATTTAAATCTCAACTAATTTGAATAATGAGAATGTTTCTAATACATACCCAAAGTCAAATAAAGATGAAAGGTGGATCTAAGACCACAATTAAATTGGTTTAGTTTGATTTTGTAATTAATTAAAATATTAGTTGATTTATTACAATCCCTTCAAGAAGGTGCGAAACGGGTGCTTATTTAAAATGTAGCAGTTGAAATAAAAATAAATTACTCATAAAGCGAGACCCACCTGTTTTAGTTTATTTTTAAAAAAATGAGAACAAAAATTAAAACGCAAATTCTCTTCTGTATTTTCAAAACGAGTAAAGCACAACACTTGTGTAAATTTAGAAATCACTATTTTTAATTCTTAATATTCAATTTAACCTAAGTAAATAATTTTTAAAAATACATGACGTCTTAATCATGTCACAGATATAGTAGATGTCATATGAAATAATGACTTGACAGGTCTAAGTCTTTCCCTTCACATGCACAAATTCAAACGAATTTCTTTTCATAATAACCTTGTATTTACAGTAGCTCTAAATATTTATTTATTAATATATTGAATATGCCAAATATCTATTAATTAATAACATTATTTTTATTAAAATTTAATTGGTAAATTTTATCGATATTTCTCCTTCTAATAATATATTTTCTTATAAAAAACTCAAATTCAAGATTTTGTCTAAAAAGTTTAAATCCAAATCTCTTTAGAATAAGATAACGTTAATGTTAAATAATGTTTTTGGAACCTATATTATTGCCTGATTTTGATGTTTTAATGTTGAGATTTGAAACATTTTTATGAAAAAAAACTTTTATAAATAAAATTAGTTTTTATATAAGTTAAAAGTTATGTTTTTTTAAAATAATAAAAGTTCGTTTTTACGGATAAAATTAATGCAGAAACTAATTTCAAAACTGTTTTTTAAAGTGATTACGAAGTGATTTTTCTAAAAACACGCTAAATATATGTATTTATAATCTATAACCATCAATAGTATAGATTGATTTTCTTTAAAATGCTTCCCTTATAATTTCTCTTTTTATCTTTTCGTACTCTTTTTACTTTAATCAGCCTTTTAGTTTTATTGATTTACAATGAACTTCTCAAGAATCATAATAAAATGTTAAAAATGCTTTTATCGTATGATTATAAAAATAATAAAAATTAGATTAATTTGATAATTTCTTTATATGTTTTATTATAATTTTTACTCTATATATTCTGTTAGTTATTTTTCATTGTGATAATATTTATATAAAAATTGTAATTATATTTATTATTTTTTTATTATCCTAAAATATATAAACATATATTCATCAGAGAGAAATAAACAAAAGTAAAATACTAATAAATATTAGGTGAATTGAGATATCAGAGAGAATTTCAGTTAAAAAATAATATATTAAAATATGAGATAAATTATGTCCAAACAGATAAAGATATTAAAATATAAGATATACGAGGTTCAAATAGATAAATAAATTAGAATAAAAGATAAATTAAATATAAAAATAAAGATATTAGATATAAGACGAAATATTTGAAAATAATATAAAGATATTGAAATATGATAAGTCTAATATTTCTTTATCATATTTATATGGATAAGATAAATATAGATATTAATTTTTATAAAAGGAAGACGACTTAACAAGAACGATACATAAGCCCAGTTAAATTAGCTTTTGACTTTCAGAAGAGAAAAGAAAGAGAAAAAGAAGATTAACACAACCAATTTTACGTTTACACTTAGGTAAGTGTAATTTTTTATACTCGTTCTTTCTCATTGTCAGTATTATATATATATATATATATATATATATATATATTGATTTATATGTTTTTTGAAATTCATGAATAAACATAATTATGTAGACTTTAACATTTGAATGAATTCATGCGTAAGTAAGGATTTTGGAAGAGAAATTTTCAAATTTTTATTGGTTAAAAATAGGTTTATTTAAATTTTAATTATCTCATTAATTTAAGTATTTTTAGTTGAGTTTTTACTAAAAAAATTATTGAATATTTAAATATATCTTTTATCTTTGTTTTGTCATTTGATTTTTATTATAAATGAAATAATTTAATTGTTATTTTTATCGTTTGTTCTATAATTCAATCATCGTCTTGTCAATTTCTTTCAACTTTTTAGTCAATTCGTTTTTTTTCTTTTCAAAAACACGAGTTAATAGATAGATTTTAAAAGATTGAAATAATGGAAGAAATATATCAACTGATATGTTGAAAATAAAAAGATAAAAGTAACTTATATATTATCCCATTAACAATGAAATTGAATAATATGATACCTACATAAAAATAAAAAAATATTTTAGTCACTCAATAAAATCATGAAAATTTGTAATAAAAAATCAAAGTATATAAATTTATCAACTACTTAACACTTAATTAAGTTTAAGAAACCCATAGCTCTTATGAGAAAGTTTGAATCACCGTGAAAATATTTTACTAGCGTCATTCTTAAAAGCTATTTTTTTTCATCTTACGATTATGGTCATTATAGATTTGTATATGGTATATCTTTTATTATTTTTCGCGGGGAAAATATATAAGATTAAGATAAAAATAATAAAAAATAAAATTTTATTTAAAAAACATTTGTCTGAGTTAATTGGTGATGTATAGCATTAGTGAATGACAGTGATATTCTAAAGAACTATTTACTGAATTAGATTGATATTAAATACCTTAATTACTCTAAATTAAAACGTTTAGCAGGATAATTTGACAGGTGATAGTTTTAACGTCGTTGACCTTAGCCTCTTGAATTAGCAAACTTCAATCAAATTTAAGAATAATAACTCAACATCCTAGTGATAGAGATGGACCATAGTACACAGTGACATCACAAATAATAAATACTTCTTATGTAATTAAAATTTGGATTTCAAATTAATAATAAATAGAAACTAAAAAAAGTTAGTAGAACATTCAACGTGGATTAGTCCTGAGTTTATGTTTATGTACTATTTTGGGTTTGGTCGATAAATGTCATTGCCTATAACTATTAGCGTTTCGATATTAATAGTAGTAATACGAACATCGTACTTTGCCTTTTTCATGTGCTACTTTGATTTTTGCTAGAGTTTAATAGTGCTATTTTTTTTATAAAATAATCATCTAAACATTTATTTACAAAAATACTCTAACATGAAGTAATAATTAACTATTTTTTTATACTGTGTTATTTTGAAGTATTTACTAGTTTCTTTAATGTCTATTTTTTATTAATGCAAAACCTCTAATGTTGGAATAATTAAATATTTTTTCATTTTGTTATTACTATAAATTATTAAATTGAAAAAAATAGTAAGTAAAAATAAATAATAAGGAGCAAGTATAAATGTAGGAGTGTTCTGACCGAACATAGCGCACGAGTGAGAAAGAATCTCGGGAGTTCGCTAAAAGCGAAAAAGAGGTTGTCTTGTCTCCGATTAGATTCGGCTCCGTCCACGTGACACCAACTGATTTAGTATCATGGGCAAGGTGGCGGTGGGAGTAGCAGTCGTGTGCGCCGCCGCGGCGTGTGCGGCGGCGGCGCTGGTGGTGCGCCACCTCATGAGGAGCTCCGGGAAGTGGGGTCGCGCGGTGGCCATGGTGAGGGAGCTTGAGAAGCAGTGTGGGACCCCAATTGCGAAGCTGAGACAGGTTGCTGATGCCATGGACGTTGAGATGCACGCGGGTCTTGCTTCTGAAGGTGGCAGCAAGCTCAAGATGTTGATTACCTTTGTCGATAATCTCCCTTCTGGGTTTGTTCTCTTCAATCCAACCACCCCTTTTCTTCGGATTTGCCTTTTTTCTGCTTTGATTACACTGTGCTAGTAGGTTTATACTTTTGTTGCTGTACATGGTGCTGATGGCTTGGTGAGTTCTTGTTTGGTTTTTCATAGTATCTTTGCAAAGTAAGGAGTTGTTTGGATAAACTTCTTCTGATGAAGTATGTGTATGTAGAAGAAAATAATAAGGAAAAATAAATTAAGTTTCTTTTTTAGGTTAAAATTATCTTTCAGACAAGCTAAATTAGAGTGCTTTTGTTGTTCTGATAAGGTTATACTGTCTCTAAACATTTGTAGTTGAAGAAAATAACATGAGTTTCTCACATTATAGGAGAAATTTATTCCATTTTTCTTTTTGTTTTCTTCTCCTATAAGAGCTTATAGAGAAATTTAACTAAACAAGATGTACAAATTACCTTGTATATAAGCTAGTGGCTGAAAATTTTGTCATAAGAAGTTGTAACTCTTGAAGGTTTTGTTCCTTTTCTGATTCATTCTTTGCTTCGTTGCATTGTTTACAGGGATGAGAAAGGAATCTTTTATGCGTTAGACCTTGGTGGCACAAACTTCAGAACCCTTCGTGTGCACTTGGGTGGGAAGGAGAAAGGTGTTGTGAACCTAGAGTCTGAAGAAGTTTCCATTCCTCCTCATTTGATGACTGGTTGTGCACATGTAAGTCTGTTTGGAGAAATTCTATCAGAGTAATGAGCCTAACTACTCTCTCTGATATATTAATTATGTGATTGCAGGAATTGTTTGATTTTATAGCAGCTAAACTAGAAAAGTTTATTAGTTCTGAGCCTGAAGAGTTTCACCCTCCCCCTGGTAAACAAAGGGAACTGGGTTTTACCTTCTCTTTTCCAGTTAGGCAAACATCAATTTCATCTGGGACTCTCATAAAGTGGACCAAGGGTTTCAATATTGAGGATGCGGTAATTCTTGTTACCTTCATTGTGTTATATTGAGGACCAAGGGTTTCAAGATTGAACGGTTACTCTTATATTGATTCTGTTTGGATTGTTTGTAGGTTGGAGAAGATGTGGTGGGTGAACTAACCAAATCCTTCGAAAAAATTGGTCTGGATATGCGTGTTGCAGCTCTAGTGAGTCCTAATTCGCTTTCTTTATAACTTGTTTTCTTTCTCCTCTTAAAGTCTGGCTTTGGAAGAATAGTTTTCATTTTCCATATGGCAGAAAATTTAGTTTAAGTTCTGTAGTTTCATACATATATATTAAATTTTGTGTTTACTTAATGTCTTAAACTGGAGACAAAGCCTAACTTGGAGATGTGAAGGTTAATGACACAGTTGGAACAGTAGCTAGAGCAAGATTCAGCAATCAGGATGTTATTGCTGGAGTTATTCTTGGTACTGGAACAAATGCAGCATATGTGGAGTCTGCACATGCAATTCCAAAATGGCAAGGTCTTCTACCAAAATCAGGAGAGATGGTAAATAGGTCATCTGACACTTATTTTCTTGTGTGATACAAACTGTGTTTACTGTGATTCCATGAGGCAGCTAATGATTAACTGTGTATCAAAGCTTGCTGATTATTTATTGATTCTTTAGGTTATAAACATGGAGTGGGGTAATTTCCGTTCCTCCCATCTTCCTCTAACTCAATATGATCAAGACCTAGATTCAGAGAGCTTAAACCCTGGAGAACAGGTAATGATTATTTATCTATCACTGGTTTAATGAACAGTGTGCATTTATAATACTCTTCCAATCTTTTTTGCAGATTTTTGAGAAGATAATTTCTGGTATGTATTTGGGTGACATTGTAAGGAGAGTTTTGTTGAAGATGGCTGAAGAAGCTGACTTCTTTGGAGACACTGTTCCTCCAAAATTGAAAATTCCTTTCATACTTAGGTATTATAGTTTGTTCATTCAAACGTTTACTAATTTTCTTTAATTATACTTGCTAATTTTCCATTTGGCCTTATTTTCGAAATTTCTTGTATTTCTACCATGCCAACAATGATTCAGAAACTTTTTCTTCATATTGATTGGTTGAATTATTAATCTGAGCAAGCTAAAATGCATGCTTTGATCAGATTTCTTCACATGTTTCATCTCAGTATCATATATCGTATATTTAATTTAAAAGACTGATGAATCCACTTTTCCCACTTCTATCTCATTTTTCACCATTGGCATTTGCTCATCATTATTTTCTTCAACTTTTATACTTGTAATCAGCACAAGAATGCTGCAGTGTCGAATTGGGTTTTCATTGCCTGTTTTGGGACATGTTTGGTAGCTAGCTGGTAGGACAAGTGGAAACTAGAGAAAGGGTGAAAATGGAGATGGATGGATTTTATGGATTACAAATGCAGGGTAAAAATTGGGTAAAATGGCAGGATCAGTTTTTCACCTCTTTAATTTATTATAGTTAAAGGCTAAAGGAATGCTACATACCTATCATATATTCTTTATAACTACAATCTTTGAAGCAATATGGGTGAATCATAAGAAAGCATTTTTATGTTTGAATTATTTATTTACTTTACATTGTTGTCCAAAAGTCCAATGAAAAAAATTGTGAAGAGTCAAAGGCAAATTGTGGCCTCTCCTTTCATTCTATTTTACACTTGTGTTTCCCTAGTTTGAGTTGTACACATCTTCATTTGTATGACACTATTTTCATTCTTACTCTTTTGACTTGTATTAGAGCTTTCTGAGTTTTTTCGTCTCTTTTTGTGGTATATAACAGGACACCTGACATGTCTGCAATACATCACGATGCATCTTCAGATCTGAATGTGGTTGGAACCAAATTGAAGGATATATTAGAGGTAAGGATGCTTCACTGACAATGTGGAACATAAACATGCTTCTTTGTTCTCACATTATACCATGTTAACTGTTTTCCATTAGTTAGATATAAAAGATTTCATCATAAACAAATTGATCCACGTTAAGGATACTTAACAAGTATATAGGTTGGTTGGTATTGCTCCTTTGGGAAGGAAAGTGATTAGCTTTTCTCACTGTTTTCCTTTGTCAGATCAATAACACATCCCTTAAAATGAGGAAGCTTGTTGTTGAAATCTGTGACATTGTTGCTAATCGTGGAGCCCGTCTTTCTGCTGCTGGAATCTTTGGCATCCTCAAGAAAAAAGGCAGAGACACAGTAAAAGCTGGGGAGAAACAGAAATCAGTAATAGCACTTGATGGAGGGTTGTTTGAACACTATACTAAATTCAGAAGTTCTGTGGAAAGTACACTGAAGGAGTTGTTGGGAGATGAGGCAGCTGATACTGTTGGCCTTGAGCAATCTAATGATGGTTCTGGAATTGGAGCAGCCCTCTTGGCAGCTTCCAACTCCCAGTATTTGGGAGTGCAAGACTTCTGAACATGTGATCTAAGCCAAGATAAACCAGTGTACACTAGTTTCATTTTTTTTGTACACCTAATAGATCAAAAGGTTGAAGCTAAAAAGCCTTAGTTACTAGTCCTAGGGAGCTTTCAACAGAAGGGGGGACTTAGTCCACTGTAGGGCTGTGTGTTCTTGCTGCTTCTTGGATAATTGCTGAGGCATTGTTTTGGTTAGTGTTTGTCTCTCCCACATCAATGAATAATAGGAGAGATATAAACTTTGAGTTTTCATGTTTTTCCAATGTAACGTTTTCAAGAGAAGTAAACCAGGATTAGTTTATTGAATTCAAAGCTTTTCTGAGTTATCAATGAAGAGTTAGTTGGCTTTCTTCATTGTATTTTGGATACCATGTCTGAATTATTTTAGAAGTTGTGATTACTTCCAGAACTCCCTCTATGTTTGTTTTGACAAAAGTAAACTCGGAAAAGGAGGATCAAAGGTAGTTTGTTTTAACAAAAATAACTCAAAAAGATGACCAAAGTTAGCATATTATTCAATGAGGCTTCGACAAATTTATACTTGATTACTTATGAAGTTTGCTTGCAGGCGTTATGTAACTTAAAATTATAGTTAAAGTATATAAAAAATGAAATGAATTTTTAAATTTAGATATCAAGTTTTCTCTTCTGTTTCCTAACTTACATTTATTGATGTACATTTAAAAAAATTACGTACATCATAAATTAAAATTACTTTTAAAGTTAAAAAATGAACTAATTTATTCAAACAAACAAAATTTAAATAAAATAAATAAATTTGAATTGTTTTAAATTTCTTTTAAATTGATCCAACCACAATGTGCAAAGAATTTAAGAATATGGTATGAAATTATATAGCAACGACAAAAAGAATGTTGTGGACTGAGTGTAAAAGGAAAAGAAAAAAGGTTATGAAATAGCTGATATGGCAACACATGAAATTATTAATATATGTAAGAACATACGAAAATACATACGCCAACTCATACTGTACATGTACTCATTAACATTAGAATTTAAATTAACTTCTGTGTACAAAGTGAGAAAATAATATCGTATTTATCACTAAAATTTAACTAAAAGTAAAAGTAAGCATTTTTTTTTACTTTTTATAATTTTAAGCGGAGTCAAAGCAATAAAACACTTTTAGCTGTTTTAACAAACAGTTAAATCATTTTAAATTTAAAGAAACCATATAAAAAAAATTCAAATTAAAATTAAGATAAACGAATTACATTACATGCTTATAGAATTTATTCATCTGTTATACCTTTTTTGTATATGCCATTACTTGTATAAAAAAAATATCCCGAACATGATTCTTATGTGTGAATAACTTAATAGAATAACCATGTATGCTTTTCTGTACCATTCATCTCAATTCGCACCGTTTGAAGTATGAAACAAGTTCCTGTAGATTTTGGGTTTGTTTGGAAAATTTTGTTGTAAAACATTTTTAGAATTGAATAAAATAAATGAATAACAGAAACACTGCACTGCGAAAACTAAACCACAGCATGGAAGTGACAATACAACAATTTGTAATTTCATTTAAATATTTCAGTCTCAGAAAGCTAACATGGTAGAACCTGCGGATTCAAAACCAAGAAGGTAATAAATAGTGAATTGCATGTAGCAATCAGTTTCCCTGTTTTATTCAAAATTTAAACAGTCAATCTGAAAATTGTAACCCAAAATCTGTGTCAATGTCAGAGAAACATTGAGGTCATGTATTAGTATCTTTTTATCCTATTACTCACTATGGACCTCAAATATTGAAGCCCTCAGCACGGAGGCAAAGTCGATGAGCCTCAATCCATTTTGCACAAGCCGCTTCACCATGCTCCACTATGCACTCATCTCGCAATCTTTTAGTGTCTGGGCAGGCACAGCAAATTTTCTTCTTTGGCTTTGTCTCTGCACCAGTTGCTGGGGCCACCGAAGCTTCATTTTTCTGAGACCCTTGTATGGCCAAGGCAGGGGAAGCACTTTGCAGTTGTACACCACTCATTGTCTTGTACCGTCTAAAGAACAAAACAATGATAAAGAATTGAGAATACAAAACAACATTAAATGTCGTGCAAAACATATACAGGTTCGTTAATGATACAGAATAACTAAAAGGTAAGATGAATGAGCATTAAATATGCTTGCAAGTATAAAGAATTTTGCAAACTTCAATCAAATTGTGACACTACACCAAGCCACAAAGATACAACACATTTGAACAAAAATACCAAAGGGTTAAATAATCGGCCTTTTTAAGATAGACAATTCCTAGCAAGAAATCTAATGTATTCTTGATTGGTGAAATAATAAAAAACCAGCTATTCAAATTCTTATAACCTGGAGGACATGACAATAATCAAAGAACATGCATTTTCCTCGGAGAGTAGGGTTTATACTACTGAAGCTACTTGCTCAACTACAACATATAATTAAATGCAGGACAAATGTATAGAGAACTCTAATGTCAAATTCTGAATTTAGAACCAACAAGAAACGATGTGAACCTGGAAACCAGAAGGGTTTATTTATTAAGAACCATCTCAAGTTTAATTCCTTGCATTTGACTTCCTTCAAACTAATAAAAATGCTGAGTTATGACACCTTCTAAAAGCCCCATTATTATAGCTATGAATTTAGATTAAACAAACCAAGTTCTAGATTAGTTTCTACTTAAATTCTCCCTATCATAATACTCAGTGCCTAGGTGACACCTCTCTCAGATTAAATAAATCATCAGTCAATAATATAGACAGTGATCCAACTTATAACTTTGTGACAGCAATAATAGGATTTCCCTTAAACCCTAAACCCAACAAATAACCACACCACCCTAAACCCTATACTGATATAAACCATTTTGAATACATAGAGGCATATTAACCACAGAAAATGTAACGTCTGATGAAGAAGCTGATAAAGTATCAATTAATTTACAGATTTCGCCCTGAATGTGAAAGTAACGATAAAAAAAAATACAAAATCTATAAACCTGTACGCGACAATAGCACGGGGATGGCTTCGTTGATCACGGCGCAACGTCGCTGCGTCTTCTTCGCTACGGCGACGGCAGCGTGGTGGAGGGTAGGCGCAGGAGAGAGAACAGAGAAAGGTGCGTTTTTTATTTTACTTTATGGTTAGGCTAACTTACATAAAACACGGATATGTATATATATATATATATATATATATATATAAATTTCTCAATTTGGTCGGCATAATTCTTTTTCCAAAATAATATTTTGATATTATTATTTTTCTCTAAATTCAAGATAAATAATTTCTGACTTTTTATAAGTGTTTTGTTCAATTTATGTTCCATAAACACGTACTTTTAACGACATATTCAATTCCATGTAATTTTCAGCTCCTTGGAGCTGATTGTAATTTTAAAAAATTCACTCTGGCAATTTATGAACAGAATTGCTAAACAGATACAATTTGGAATTCACATTCGATTTTTTAATTCCATTTCTCCATATTATTTTGTAACTTTTCCTTTAAACAATGTCCCGTTTTAATATTTGGGCAGATCCGAATCATGGGTCAGACATTCTTAACAGTATGTACTGATTTTATTTTCAGCATTGTCACATTTTGTATATCAAATAATATTTTGGCTGCTGAAATTAAAGACTAAACCATAAATGCAGATTTTCGAAAATGTTAAAAGTAAAATTGCAAAAAGAAAATAAGATAACCAAAATTATGGATAATAAAGGTAACAAATTTTTAGTTTAACTTAATATTTTCGTATAATATGAAATTTCTTTATGTAAATAAACTAAGAATAAAGTAAATCAGGGAAAAGGAAAGATAAAATAATGATGAGGCTTCATTACATTCTTAATTATATCAAAATCGTGCACTCCAACAGCAACAACTGAATTACTGTCTAATGAAGGAGTGAAAATTTGGGGAGATAACAAGGAGTAAAATGTTGAAATTCTCAAATCATACATCTCTTGAACATTAAAATTCTGGAATTACTGACTAAGCTATTGCTCCAAATCTCCAATGTGAAAGTCTTCAATCATGTCAAAGACTCGAGTTGCGTGCTGTGGTCTGAAAACCAAATGTAAAAAAAGTTACAGGTGAGGTACAGGAGAAGAAGATGAAGAAAAGCAATTACAAATAGAGAATCAAGCAGAGGATTGGGATTTGTTAAAACGCAGATTCTCAATTCTCACTGTTGCCTAGTTCTAAAACTGAAATATGATCAATTCATATTGCATTTAGGCAAAATAAGCTAAATTGTTTCACAGGGAATACAACTGGTAGCAGCAAACAGACCACGAAATGTCAGAAGCCTTTTATGATCAACAGCTGGTAGAGCATGTCAAAGATAAAATCTGTGAAGTACTTATTTCGATGATGACAAATGGCTTGAGGTTGAAGTTGATACATAATATGAAGGAGGAACTATGACGTTATGTTTGTAGATGTAATCATATTCACATAGCATGGTTTATTAATTTATTAACAAGTGAAAACCAGTATCTCTTGTATTGACCAGATAAACTTCAGCAGAGTCTACTAAGATTATTGGTATAACAGGACAAGGTGATGGATTAAGCACGAAACGCTATATTGTATTCAATATTTAAATACACATATTAGATCTAAAACAATTCATGCGCTTTCGCCTAAGTATTGGCTCAAGCTTTTATGACAGTGAGTTCATGACATACACAATATGAATCTAACTCTACATGTTCATACAAATATCTTCATTACAGTAATGTATGAAAAGGAATTAATGCATACCCAAAAAATCCTTCAGTTGAATCATCTCCAGCATGTGCTAGAATGGCATCACCACCCGGATGTTCTTCCACATAAGAGGTAACATCATATACCTACAGTGTGAAGAAA
>Ga0099825_1005182_pt1 | contig 16841 bp, 10 predicted proteins | sample SiratroredBW_FD_76838 | JGI IMG/M metagenome (GOLD analysis project Ga0099825, IMG submission 76838) | Root nodule microbial communities of legume samples collected from California, USA - Siratro red BW | ecosystem: Host-associated > Plants > Roots > Nodule | place: USA: California | collected...
TAAGGTATTTCTAAACTTTTCATCAAATATTAAAAATAAAATAATCCATTGATTCATTTGTTTTGCAAATTAAAATAATGTTATGATATACAAATTGAGAAGAATATATGTACCTTGAGATACGATATAAGATTTGAGACGGTTAAACTAGTGTAATTTTTTGTAAAATTTAAAAATGGTGATTTTTTTTTCTGATTGTGGGTAAATCGTGTAGAGGTTACGGATATCAATATAAATAACTCTTGTCATTGTTGCACGATTTAATTCAAGATTATGTGAAAAGAAAACATAATTTTAGTTAAATGAATGAAATGGTGTAATAAAGATACTATTTTAATTAATTAATTAATTGATTAATTAAAATCGTTATACTATTGCATAATTTTAGGATGATTAATTCTCTCACCCTTCCTTTTCTCTTTTGAAGCCCTTTTAGGGATTTTGTGTTGGATATGCAATGATTAAAATTAATTGTCATTAAATAATTGAAAATGTAAAGTTAATTTTACTCGAAGAATCTTTACCTGAAAAGAAGTTATCAGTTGTAAAGAAAAAAATGGAAATAAATTTGGGAATTTTTAAATAAAAAATAAGAAGAGTGGAAATAGTTTTAAGAAAGAAAAAAATCTAAATAAATTTGGGAATTTTTATAAAAAGAAAAAAAAGGAAACTTTTTATAAAAGAAAAAAAAATGGAAGTAGTATGAGAATTTTTATAAAATTACAGTAATGGTTATTTTTAAAAAAGAGAAAAAAAAAATAGAGGAACTAGTTTTTAGAAAGATAAAAATCTAAATAAGTTTTAAAAAGTTTACTTCATTTTTTGAAAAAGTTTAAACTTTTTTTTAATTCAAATAATTTAAATTTTCACTATATAAAAATCATCTTTTTATTTAACTATCTTGCATAAATTTTCTTCACAATAAATAACTTTTTTTAATTTAACTATTATTTCATTCAAATTAACTTTAGATTTATTTCAATTACTTAACGAACAATTAATTTCAATCATTATATACTCATAAAAATTTCCAAAAACCCTTTATCCCTATGTATTATATATGTGAGAAAGGAAGGGTCGGATAATTAATCACTCTGAAATAGTGCAGTAGTACAACATTTTAATTAATCAATTAATTAGTTAATTCAAAAATCTTTATTGCATGATTTTATTCATTACTAAAATAGTGTTCTTTTTTCCCAATTTCACATAATTTTAAATTAAATAGTGCAATAATGAGAATTTCATACTATTTTAAAAATTTCACAAAAAAATTACGAAATTAGCCGTTTAAATAAGATAAGACTCTCTTTCATCTCTAGAAAATATATATATAGTTTACTTCTTATTTGGGAAATAAATAGAATCATGTGGTGTTGAGGGTGTTTGTGATATGAATCATTGAAGAGAAAATCATATCACTAAATCACTTCGTCTTTTAATTTGCCATCCAAGTTTAGTTCAAAACCTTAACATGATCTGATTGGATCTGCCTTGAGCGTTACTTTTGTTTTTAAAATATCAAATAAATAGTAAGATCTGCCTTGAATATTAATATTTGCTTTAAAAATCATTATATAATTAACAATAATATAACTCTTTACATAATACATATTACTTAAAAATAACATTTTACAACTTTACAAATAAAATTTGTGGAAGCTCTGCATTTGGTTCACCAGATGAATACAATAATGTTGCAACACACAGGGCAATGGCACTTGGCTCATGGTACTAGTTAGATACTAATAGATAGAATATATAGATTATATTTTTTATCAGCAGATAGACTATAGATATGGACAATAAGGAGGTCCAAATACACCCATAATCTTATAGGCATTGAATATATCCATCTAAATTTTTAAAATACTAAAATAACTCATTCTCCCTTCAAAACTATTTGATCATAGGTGGTCCAAAACTCAAGTGGTTACCACTTTCTTCACAAAATACAACAACAAAAAGTCCATATTGCTTTCAAATAATTCTCACACTGGGTTGAAATCCATACACAGTAAATCCTCCATCAACAGAGATAACTTGTCCAGTGATGTAAGAAGCTGCTGGCAAGCAAAGGAAAGTCACTAAGGATGATACTTCATGTGCTTCTGCAATTCGCTTTATTGGCGTTCGAGATATGATCTCATTAACAATTTCCTTATTTGCAAGCAACTGTCAGATATATGGTAACCATTAGCACCCCAAATTAAGATGATAATGTTATTTGAACTAATTATTATACTGATGATAATGCTAACACACATAATATGTACAGCAATAGTTCATCAGCACTTAAAAACTAAGGCAAGACAACGTATTGTTAGCACAAAACCTCCTTTTAATGTGGAATCTCCACTGTGTACACTTATGCCATGATGGCCTCAACAATATAATTTTGAAAGTGATGATTTTGAATGAAATAAAGTATAGAGCATTATACCTGTGTATGAACTGATGTGTTGGTATACCAGGGTGCAACACTGTTGCTCCTTATGTTGTCTTTCGCCCATTAGCAAGCAAGATATTTAGAAAGCTGATTAATTGCAGCTGAAGAAAACAGCACAATGAATTTATTTTGTCAAAAGCCAGAGATGACATAATTACTCATCAACTTACCTAAGCTCACAAGATGTTCATAGAGACATAACTTATTATGTTTTCAATTATTAATTGTATTCATGCATTCACACATTCAGTTACTCAGAATAGTTGGATGAAGATGCAACAACTCATTTTTTATCTTGCCAAATCTAATTTTAAGATGTGTTTGAAATGTGAATTTGATCTTCATCAAACAGTTCCTTTTAATGCATTCATAAATGTTGAGATCGATTTCATGAATTATAATCAGTGATGACTATTTATAAAGCTGAACACTTAGATTATCTTGCCTACTATTCTAAACTACTTTAAACACAAATCCAAGACAACATATTCCAATTTCTAAACATACAAACGAAAGAAGACGAAAACCTCACAAGTATGTTGAGCTTGCCATTGAAGACAGAGGCCACTTGTTTAATGAGGTTCTCTCTTTGGGGTGGAGAAGACACATCACAAACCGACCCAGAAACCAAAAACCCTTTCTCCTTCATTCCTTCAAGCGTGCATTCAGCTCCTCTTCATTCCTGGAACAAGTGTACACCGTGGCACCAAACTCCGCCAGTTCCTCCACCACAGTATGCCTGAATCCAACAGTGAAACCAAACCACATCACACCCTTCAAAAAATAGCATGCAAAGAACGCAACTTCACGTTGTTTTAACAAAACCCAGAATCAAGAAACCCAAACCAATACATGCAACAAACAGAACAAAATAAAACGATAGTGCCAGAAAAGGAGAGTGAGAAGCGAAAAAGAGGAACCCGATTCCACGTGTGCCTCCAGTAACGAGAGCAGTGGTTCCCTTAAGTGACCATCTTGAACCTCTGCTACTACCTTCTGGGTTCGCCATTGTTGTTTGCTTTTGCTTAAAGTTTTTACCTTTTTTTTCTGAGTTGTGATCGAAGATTGAGGATCGTGTATTTACCATGTCAAAGTTACAAAGAAAAAAGTCACCTTATCTAAAAACGTGTCTGTTTTTGATTGGGCATATATATGGATTTGATGGGTTGATATCATTTTTCATGGGCCCAATTACTTTCCTCCTCGTACCAGATGGGCCCAATAAATAACTTTGAGTTTCAATCACGAGCTATACAGATGAACTAATCCCAAGAGATTTGACTTATTTATGTGAGCTAGAAGTAATAATTTTGTTAACAAACTTTGTCTTTCCAGTAAAGAAGCAACCATTGTTAAATCTGACTAATTCCCAGGGAAATCATGTGGCAGAATCACATGAGTAGGTTTAGATAGCTAGAAAATTACAAAAGCTATTGTAGTCACGGAGGAGATTGATGGCAATTTAGAATTGGCATCACGTGCATGCAGATTGTAGAAGCCCCTATTCTTCCTTCCATTTTGTCAAATTGAAAGAGGTATTTTATATTTGAAAGGTTTGAATTTGTAGATGGAAGAGTAAAGCGACATTGTAGGAAGGGAGAATGAGGTTGTGAAGTGTCATTTGTCAAATCGTCTTTCACAACCAATGAATAGATTAATTATACGACGAAATGTCTGTGTAGTTGTTTTCACTGCCAGAACCTACAAACAATCCTAATGCATAGACACACACGTGCTAGGTGCCTACAATTACAATTCCAATCTCTATAGACACTCTTAAACTTCAGCAGTATATAGCAATTAGCTATACAAAATACTATCACTACACTTTGCATACATCGAAGCACCCTAAATAAAGTAAATAAACTTGCTAAAGTGGGGAACATGTATCAATCTGAATTCCCACAATAAATACACCAAATAAAAACAGAAACACACACATCATCATCCCCATGTGACCTCTCTCTGCTGCATGTATACATATCTTTACACTTTAATTCAAACATAAGATTCAGCCAGATATCAGGCCTTGCCAAAATCAAAATGCTGCATTAATTATCCATAGTTTCTATTCCAAGTAAACACCAATTTTATTCACATAATTGCCTCAGCAAGTTTTTAGGAGAAGAAAGAAAGCTTAAACCGAGAAAAAGACTATTATCGGAATGTCTTTAGTTGCTACAGCCTCACAAAGCCGTTTCATGGCACCGCTCAAGAAAAAAAAATTCAGATAGTAACAAAAGGTACGTTGTTTATTTAATTTTGTGACATGTTTTCGAGATGCGTGCACATTAAAAAAACAACAAGGATAAAATACAGATAGTATACAATGTGACATATATAATCTCAGTTTTTTTATATTCAAATAACAAAACTCCAATTCTGGTCATAGACCAAACCAACCTTTGGAAGAAATACAATATAAATTTGTCCATCTAATTAATTTTACTTACCAGTGTAACATTTTAGAATTGAAGTTATGTACTGCTATTTAATCAACAACTGTGATAAGCTTATTGATTGTTATAGTAGTTATGAATGATTTATAAATAAATGACTGCATAAAATTATTTTGCACCGTCAATTAATGACCATTAAAATTTTATTTATTTTTACGGTTTAATATAATTTTCATGAAGTAAACTTTGACTTTGAAATCTTTATTGTTTAATCAAGAGTTAAACTTTGGAATGAAATAAGTGGGCATGCGTATATTTAGCATAAGTGTACATGTACAATATCCATGCTTGATTAAGTTGCAATGGAAACTTGCTTTTCTTCATTAATTTCTCTTTTGTGCCGATATTCTATCTTATGAATCAAAATATATGTGTTCCGTAATGGGAAATTAAACATAGCGAAAAGGGTATATAGCTGGAATTCCCCCTTGATCGTAGACAGAAATGCATTGGTTCTGTGTGTATGCGTTGCTCTTGGCAGACTGCAAAGAACATGAAGTCAAATAAAAGCGATATTTCATAAAATTTCCTTAGAAAGAAAGGTTGAAAAGAAGAGACTGTGACGTCCCCGTGTATTCTGGAGGAACGGTCGGTGTCACAATAAGGTGGCTAACACTGTTTTTAAGTTACTACAGGGAGCAGAAGAGTCTCGGGCTTCGAAATATTTGAAAGATAAGAAGTGGACATTTTTAGGGATAACTATAACTAACATGGATATATATAATACACATCACACCAAGAGTAAAAACAATGACATGCTAATAAGGCCAATGATGTGATGTCCTTTCCCTCTCTACCAAACTAAATTAATATTTGGCTGTGGTGTTTGTGTTAATATTCAATTTCCGTGTGGTTGGTTGGTTTTTTGGAAGTGTTTGTAAGAAAAAGCATGTGGAAAGCAACTGAACGATTTGGAATTTATGGGAATGATGAGGTGAAGTGGTAAGTGGGTGAGCGATCACTTGTAATGATCCGTGTAAAAAGGTTATTCATAATTTTGTGCAGGTTTATGTGCATGTGACTACTGTTAGTTCCCTGGAATATATGTAGCTGAAGTGACTTCTAATTGTCAGTCACTGTCAGTTCTTCCACCACTTTAATTATTACCTTACAGTTCAATTTTCCCCTTCTTTGATTCCTCTCACCACAAAGAAATGAGGCTATACTGTATCAATAAAATAAACTTCTAAGAAATTAATGTTTTTTCTTGAAAAAAAAAAAAAAGATAACTTTGTCTGGTTTATTTCTTTGTCTGTCTTTACATATCCCCTTCTTTGTGAAACCCTAGCACATAAGATTTTCAATTTCCACTATGTTTTAGTAGGTCAGATCTAATTATCACATTTGAGATTGTGAAATTTACATGTGTTGTTGAAGGTACTATAGTGTTGTGTTTTCAATATCTGTCATTTGCTTTCAAATGGTGAACTGCATGCGGTAACCAAACTAATAATTCAAGAAAATTCTTATTTAAGATTATTCTCATTGATACCTTTTTACAGTAGTTTCTTAATTTTTTTCTTTTCTTCACATGTAGGTTTTATCTTAAACTATTCTTCTGATCCTTTTTTCATGTTTCTCCTTGTTATACAAAACAACCATTACGCGTAATTTTATGCTCATAACAGAAAGGTGAAACATTAACATATTCAAGAGAAGAAAACAAAAAGATAATAACATGCAACTAGAGATAACATTAGTATTCAAATTAAGATCTCATGAAAATAAACCTAAGAATTCTACTCAAGGTGGCTTTAGGTTAGGCGAAGAAGGTTCTTGCCTATTTTCTATGAACCTCTAATAGGAAAGGGGAAAGAAAAAGGTAAACACTGACATTCCATTACAACTTCTTCTGTTTGTCTTATATACTAAATAACTTTCTGTGGCTTCCCCAGCCTGAGTTCAAGATCTAAGTCTTCCATTCCGGGCTTGAGTCCAAGTACAAATTCTGCAGAATGTAAAGTTAGGTGTCTATCACTTGAACATGGCTTGAGGAAGACAGGCAAAGGAGGCATAGAAGTCTTTGATCTTTTATAACTGATAGCTTCGTCCGCATATGATTCAATTGGTAACTTTTGGCCAAACACTGAACTTTGTCCCACAGACAAACTTGTTTCAACATAATCATTGCAACCCAAACCTTTTAAAAACTGTTCCCTTCCATTCACTGCAGACCCTTTTGGTTCTGAATCAGGAGACCCCATGTGGTGATGTCCCCAGCTAATTGAAGAAGAGTAAGGAGACATGGTAGCCTGATGATAACAATTTTCTTGAGTGGATATAGTTGAGGGCCCAGAAGACACGACTTTGCTTGTTGCAACTGGACCTGAAAGGTTAGAGTAATTATATAAGGATCAAGGCAACAATATCTAGATGAGAGAAGTTCCATCTCTTGAGAAAATTGAGCACTTGGTGACTTACAGTCATTTTTGTGAAGATGTTGAAGAGATTCACTATGGTGACTAAGGCTTTGTTTGAGCCTGGCCCTGTCCCTCCTGTGCACATTCATGTGTCCCCCTAGAGCCTGAGCAGACCTAAACTCTCTTTTACAGAAATTACACGAGTAAGATCTTGGAGGCCATATGCACCCACCAAGTATCCTAGCAGCATCTTCAGCAAAAGCCCTTTCCTCCCATGATGAGTTGGTGTTGTTGTTGCGGGCTCCAAATGGTTGTTGAATATGTGAGTTCAAGATTTGTTTTCTCTTGAACCACAGCAAGTACTGAGACTCCTCCATGTTTATCAGTAGCTGTTGGGAGATGATAAGAATGAGAGTGAGAAAGAGGTGTGGTGGAAGAAGGTTTATATAATGAGAAAATTAAAGGCTGGCTAGGGAGAGAATTGAATATGAATAGTTTAGGGTTGCATGTCGTAGTTATTATTATATTTGAAAGCAACCTAAGAATCTATGGGGGAAGAGAAAAAGGTTATCTGAAAAGGTCTTGTTATAAGCTCTGTGTCTTGCCTTTAGTACTGAAGCTTTTCTGTTGTTTTTTTGCTTGGTTTACTTGCAACACAGTCTTGGGAGGGTCCCATTTATGCAACTGTCTTGCATCGTATTTGATTCACACGGATGATGGAGATAACGGTTATGAGAGTAAGAAAATACATTTAAACTGTTTCTCTGAAGCTTCCACCAAACCCATATGCATGATAATACTGTTACACTGTCCAGTGTTCTCATAATAACTTCTACTATGTAGCACGCACACAAAGTACCACTCATTTAAACTCGTGTCTAGTATTTCTGTTCCACTATAGTAACTACTTTATTCATTATAGCATGTCAATAAAGAATACATATTGCATGTGAGCAAGAAACAAATTAAGCAAAAACAAAATCTCAATAAAACAATTGTCCGTACATGTTGTAGGTATTTTTAATTAGAATATATAGGTTGTTTCTCTCATATGAAAGGTTTTGCACCAAAAGAAAAAGGTCAAAGAAAAGAAATTATGTTCGTGAGACTTTGATGCTATATGCCAATATACAACGACTTGCATGGAAACTCAACAAACGAATTGCCAAGAGACAAGGGCAACTAATTACTTTTGAGTCATTGCTAAAGCTCTGAAAAAATACAGTGTTATATATGACAATTTCTTTGAATATTAATGTTGAAGCTATTCTTTTCGTCATCCATGAACAAATGATATATTAAGTATGAGAAGGAGCTATAAGAGCCACCCCTTTATTTGGATTATCTAAACACCTTTTCCTCTTGCTTCTGTTCTTGAAAACACCCAAAGAATCTTTTAGGCTTTTTCTCCCATATCACGTTAAGCTAACAAGTCCAATTAAGAAGTCAAATTAGTGATGTATGATTGAGTTTTTTCTCCCTGTCTCTCACTCACACAGTCACACACGATTGAGACAAACACACGATCGAACTAGTCAATTCAGGGCAGATTAAATTGGTAGCCCAAGTTTGATTTGATTTCACTCAAGTCTTGTAAAGTAGTATAAGAAACAACAAAAAGAGATTTAAAAAAAAGAAGCTAATGAGCCAAAGTTTTTTTTTAATCCTTCAAGTGTTGAAACATCTGGGTTTTTTATAAGTGGTAGTGAATTGGCTTCTTCCAATTATAATGTATATTCAGTGGCTATGTTTTCAAACGAATTATCCGTGTCATCATGCACAGCAAATTGGCATTAACTAATTTTTAGGTTCTTTGTCATTTTTATTTTTTTAATGTTTAGTGGACTTTGTTGAGGAGGAATATAGTTACCAAGGGCCTATTTATTAAGAACCATTTCAATTATTGGTTAGACTAAATCAGTAATTATGCACTCCGAGCCCCACAAGCCAGTGATTGAAATTAATATTATTAGTACCTAATCCTTGTTCTCAAGCAAGAACTAATGACTTGTACAAGTGACCAAGTGATGAGGAAGGATGTGCCTAGCTACCATTTGTGCTGACATAAGGCAATGGAGCTGCTACCTATGTTTTTACGCTAGTGTTTCACACGTGGATCTGGAAGCCGATTAAGATACGACAACTAAATGTATATGATATTATTTGATGTTGAATTTCAACAGCAATACACTGTCGTAATTTATAATGTAATTGCTTTTCCAAAACTTATGATCAATCACGATCAACATATCAGCTATTGCAATAAAGAAAATGGGTGAAAATCCCTCATCCGTACCAAATCCAGCATGTTCATCAATAACTCACTGAAAACTACACATATACACACACATTGAAAACTACGCACACACACACACATTGTGTTCGTCTAGAACATTAATTTGCCGTTGCATGAAGGCGATTTCATACATACAGGTTTGGTCAAACGAAAAGAAGTATTTTGCATTCAATAGTTGAAAAATATGACAATTTGAAAAGAGAATATATACAAACTGGAAAGTTAGCAAATGAAACTTCGAAAGATATTTGCAGACTTGTGATACACTGTAGTAATCCAAATTCAACATGTTTCATGAGGAAGAGAGAGAAGAAGAAGCATGAAACAACTAGTATTATTGATCAGTAAAATCTGCTATAGAAAAAAACCAAAACTCACAGATTCTGATATAGTTGTTTATTATCAATTATTGAAAACTAACTATAGCTAAGATTCCCACAGGACATGGGAATAGATCTCTGGCATTCGCAACTTGGATTTAAATGGACCAAAATTAGTACGTGATAAAGCTTTGTGAAAATGTGAGATGAAGAAACTAATAGGAGTTTTAGAAAACACAAGTTGGTCATTTCGGGACCAATAACACCGTCAATCTCGAGATGCTTTGTATATTTGATGGAAAATGAGGTTAACAACAACAACTTGGAGAGCAAGGTTGAAGCAAAGAGGTCTATCAAAAGGAATTTTAAAACCCTCAAGCAAATATGTCAGTCATTAAATTTCACATTTTGTAGATGCGAGGACATGATATTTGGCCTTAGAAGAGCTGTGAGAAAATGTTACTTGTTTCTTGGGCTCCATACTTAAAAAAATGATCAAGATAAAAGCCTTGAGCTTACCATTAAAGAAAAATATACCTAGAAATTATGTTACTTCTATCTTGTCTGTAAATACTTTAAGGTTTTTATAATAAAGTAACATGAATGTGAAAATTTTTAAAATCTTACTAGTTTCAATAGTCTTTAAAATTCGTCATACGTATATTCATGTATTTGGATTTGTTTTCTTATAATTATATTTCATCCTTTTTAATTGTTCAAAGTTACTAGTTTTCTTAAACACATTGATGGCCAAAAATACTTCAAACATATTTATGTTATTTTTATACATTTTTTAGGACCCTTCCAGTTTAAATCCATAAATTGAGCTTAAGATTTGTCTTCATAATCTAAATTCATGAAAATTATAAAACCATTGAGTTGAATTGAATTTTGTATTTTAATTCTGAAATTTGTCATAAAGAATTAATTCCATCACAAATTTGCTTGCTATAATTTCGTTGTTAAAATTCATGTTCATAGTTTAAATTTCATTTGATGCTAGTTGTAAATTCTCTATATAAATCTGTTGCAACTTTGCTTTTTAATTCTTGCTCGTAAATTCTTAGTTAATTTCAATGAATGATAATATTATGGTTTGAAGCTTTATTTTTGTGTTTGACATATTATATAATATGATTTTGTTAATTGATTTAGCTTGTTTCTAGTTTGTTATCTCTTAATTTTGAGTCATAAGTCTCTTATTATTAGTTTTCATCTTCTTAATATTATTTTTTGAAGAAGTTATACTTCCAACACAAAAAGTCTTATTTAATTCTTAGTTTGATTTTAATTGTAATTTAAATTGATTAATTGACTTGAAATATAAAGATTAAACGTTCCCAGTTTTGGAAGTTAAAATCAAAGTGAAAGAAAATTAAATTTATGGAAACGTTTGGTAATTAGAAAAGAAAGTTGAAATTCAAAAAAATAAGTTATTAATATTGGTTCTACACTCAAATGCAAAGTTGCTAATTTTTTTAGTATCTGATTACTCTTTTGTCTTTTAAGAGTACTTTTTATTTTTGTTTTAATTCTTATTTTTTTCGCATATTTTATTTGTGGTGACTATTGTAATTGAGATATAGACATATGAAAATAAAGTGACTTTTAAAAGTGGGATAATGGATAGTACAGAGATCTTTTGTCTTATTCAGATTAAAGATTGATATTGATTAAAATATAGAGTAAAAAAAGCTCAATTCATGTATTCTAATTGGATTTTTGATCTTTTACTATGCTTGAAATATTTTGCTTAAGAGGAGGTTTGCTCTCACTTGATTTTTTAGTTTAGATTGTGATGTGGTTGCATGAAGGTATCTTACAAGTAATACAAACATCTTTCGCACAAACTGGTGCAGAATTCATATGACGTGTGAAATCTAATGTCTCTTCTCTTCAGTCTGTATATTTCGAATACATACGAGGAAGCAGATGTTATCTTTACGAGAACATATGTTGGTGTTAAAAAGGATATTTTAGTTATTTTTATTAGGTTCATTGTGTAAAATTAGTTGTGGAGAACATAGATAGATTTTTAATTAGGTTATCTTTATGTGTAATGATATTATTTCAATTATTATGATTTTTGTATAAAGATTAAGATATCCTTAATTAGTTTGTATTTATATAGTTATTCTTGGTTGTTAAAAAAAAAACATATTTTATTTTTATTTTCTTTATTCATATTTCTTGTTTTAATATATTTTTAGTTTCTCGTTAAAATTTCCTAAGTTTTGTCTTGTTTTTGTTTTGTCACTATTTACTTTCTCAAATGTTTAGATTGAATGACTTATATTCATTTGAGATCTTGTTTCAAGAACTGTACTCACAACAGATTATTCTCTCAACAAAAGATTGAATAAAAAAATTGAGTGATCTACCTGTTTTACTAAAGCCCGAAAGACATAACAGTAGTTGAAATTAAAATTGTATTTTCTAACTTGTTTGCTATTGTTTTATTAGTGTTTATTTTCATTTTTTTTTTCGCACAATGTCAATAAAGAGAAAGCCATAAGAGACAAAGTTGAAGAAGAAAGGAAAAATTCTGAACTAACAAATTTTTACATTTACCTAATAATTACTATTTCATTCTTTTATCTTCTTTTCATAAGTATAAAAATCTATTTTTATAATAATTATATTATTCTTACAGATAAATTATAATTAATAAAATTGTCTAATTTTCATTTTTCTTTAATGTTGAATCAAAATATTCATTATAAATTTGCCCATCATAACAACTCAAGTATTATATTTAAATCCGAACTAAACAAATTTGATAAACAAGAGAGAAAAGAAGTATGAAACAAGTAGAAACATGATTTCAGCACAAAGACAACGACAAAATAAATAATGACATGGAAATAAATTATGGCAAGGTGATTGACTGGTGAGACCTAAAATAATATCGATGGTTCCACTGTGGAATTCACCCATGTTGAAGGATATATAACTGAAAAAAAGTAATGCATGTTTATAAATTTATTACAGAAAACAACAAGAAGATGGCTGAACGATAAAAGATGAAGAATGGTTTCGTGTGAGTAGTGTCTGCATAATAGTTGTTAATTAATTAAGTACAGGAAATTATTTTAGCATGCCTACCTAATTGCAGGGTGTGCAGTGTGGGAGAGTACTGTCACGGATCAGTTTAATAAGTGCTTTCGGAAGAAAATCAAAAGGTGAGTGATGTATGCATGCCTTCAACATTTATTGAACGTGACATGACACTTGCTAATCAACCATGCAACTTAGCTAATTATATTTTATTACAAATTTAATGTTCAGAGAGAGATAGAGAGATAAGATTAATTGGACACAGGAAAGTAGATAATGTAATGTCAGTCCCAATGCAATTGATGTGAGAAATTCAAATAATATTTTATCTGAAAAAGGCAAATGGTGTAAAAGCGCATGAGCCATGAAAAACGAGTCTGTGATATACTTGTTCACTGTTAATCTCCCATATATTAATGGCTAAGTTAACTTTTTGTCAAGTGTCACACCCAAAATCAAATATCATTGACGTGAGGAGTTCAACCACATCTACTACTTCTATTTAACTAATGCTTATCCTAAAGGAAAAATAAGAACCGAAGACAATTGGTGCCTATCATTGTATAATATAATGTTTAAGTATATTCTAACATATACCTTAAATATGAACAAATTGAGGGAAATATCTTTAAATTAGTCTATGAAAGTACAAAAACTAAAAATATAAAACGCATATACAGTGTTGTCTGATTTTGTTTTTCTTATTTTATTTTAATTGTTAATAAATGTTAAAATATAAGTTCCCTCCTTGCAAACAACTTTCGGGAGTTAAATGCGACATAAAAGAAAAGTAATCTTAAAGAGCGACCAATTCATATATTTTATGGTTAATAATAGTGTCTTTCATATATTGAAAATCAAATAAAAATGAATTGACTAAAATTTCGTAAGCAATAAAATGGAAAAGGATGGGATTGACTTCCCATCAATATACTTTGAAAACCGTGCCAGGTCGAGTATTGAATATATATATATATATATATATATATATATATATATATATAATCTAACTTAATTTTCCTTCAAGTTTCTTTTATTCGAAAAAATTCATGAGAAATTTCGTATAAGTTTTCTAAAATTTAATTTGTTGTGCATATTTTAAATAAAGTAGATATTCAGGTACTGTCTATATGTTAATCCAAACAATGTATAAAAATAATAGATAACATAAAAATCAAAATTATATTATACTTTTAGTTAATTATGTGATATTAAATGTACTGTTCAGTTGCCAATTTTAATTAATTATTTATTAAAATAATATGTTCTATTTTTATTAATTATAAAAAGAGAAAACAAAACTTTAACTTCTGTTTATAATAGTGTGGGTTTTAGGGCAACAGGTTTCATCCATTCCCCACCCTTATTTTTACGGTCCAGGAAAAGTTAAATTGGATCCAAACAGGCTTACATAGTCAGAGTTAAGAAAAGATTAAAAAATCATAAATTTAGATTTAATTGTAATGCTTAGTAAAAATACTAATTATATAAAAATAAAGAAAGAAGTGCACTCCATGGTTGTATTTTTCCTTTTTACTTTGGTAGTAAACAATTGAATTAAGCAATTATTCATGCTATGAATAGATTATTTATGTAATTGAAGAAGAAACGGGGTTGAATTATTTTCGAAAAAACTGTAAACTATAAATTATACAAATAATTTACTGAAATAAGTTTAAAATAACTTATACGGCAACTAATTTTATAAGCATTTTTAATATTTAAGATAGTCTAAATATTTTGTAAATAAACCCTACCCAATATAGTTTGGGTCCAGGGTCTTTTAAAATCTTGGACAAAGTAGTTAGCAAAACCTGTACCGAAAATACAAACAAGGCCCAATTGAAAAAACAGTTAACAAATCTTTGGGAATGGCTAAGTACAGTCCCAATAACCTCTTATGAGTCTCATAACCAATAAGAGTATTAAAATTCAATCAAACTACATAATTTCTCTCTTAGAATACCTAATAACATCCAAACTGTAGCCATCAAAACCCAATTGTTTAAAACCAATATTGGATTGAGAATGAAAATGAATAAACTAAGCAGTTTATATAAGTGAGAAATTGGGAACTAAAAGGAGGAAAAATAATTCTAGAATGTCAAATTGGCCATGCCTTTTTTGCCACACCCTGTCCAAATCCCACAAAGTACCATCAAGGCTCAAATCATCACCATCTTAAAGCATATTATACATAGATGCCTTAGAGAAAAATACTGAAAAACGATAATATAGATGCTCAGGAAAAACCGACTTCAACAGTTAATATTATATCGAACTCCTAGTGTATAGTCCTTTCGTTAAAATCAAGAGTTATCCATTTTCTTTCTTAGAGCTGTAAACTTTCAACATAAACTAAGTCATGGAAATTAGGTATTTTCGGAAGAAAAAAAATATATATATATATATATATAAAAAGGGACTGTACCTAACAAAGACGTGTATTTAGCAATTACCCAGATTTCTTTAGACAAAATCATCCAAAAGTCAAATTCTTGGTGGAAGTCTTTAGAGGTCGGTAATAAGTGTGCGCCCCCGGGAGGGGTTGCTTCCACCATTCGAAGATGCATTTTCATAAAAATAAATACAAGACTTTTAACTATAAACTACTCACACCATTAATATACCTCCTTTAATAACCATCCCTTTAAGATAGCAATGGTTGTTCACACACACCTTGACCAAAAAATCCAACCAGTTCCAAAGTCTTGCTCTTTGATTTTGACATGCAAGAACTCCAAACCAATGAACGGCCCACAACAAATCAAGGACAAGACGGCCCTATGAAATGGTTAAACATGAAGTATGTGATAGGAATTTGATTCTACATTCTATGTATATGAACATATATATTAAAAAGGGCAAACCTTTAAGTAAATCTTAAAATCTTAAGAAATTAAGGAAGGACATGTGATTCATAAAAAAAACACACACACACAACTCATTAAAATGTAAAGCTAAACCATATTGAAATCACATAAAATAAAATATGCCCCTTAATTATGTTAAAAGGTGAACATGATAGCAATGTATATGGAAAGTGATGGGGTGTTTATTATTCAATTGAAAATGTGATGGATATCAAAGACTAAAAATAAAAATTCACAAATAAATAACCATATCTAAAATATAATAAGTGAGAAAGTAAACACGTGTACTGAATAGTAAAACTAAAGTAAATTTTCTAATTTACTATATTATATTATTATAATTAAATAATATATCAAGAATAGTACGAGAGCAGTGAAGTTATTATATTGAAAATAAAAGGTGAGATGGAATGTGGGTATATAGAAGTGTAGTGTTGTCATGCATGGATGACATGAGCATTCATCACATCCATGTATGTTGGGTACGCTGTATGCATCCGTATGATGTTTTGTCGTTAGTGTACAACTAACTTCATTTCCTCTATACCCAACACACATCATGGTTCAGAATTGTCGGAGAGGATGGAGAAAAGACAATTTTTCTAATATATGTCATGAAATATGGAAAAGGAATTGCAAGAGAAATAAATATGAAAAAGTAGAAATTAAAGGTGTAAAATTAAAAATTTGGTTATAATTAAAAAAATGGAATTGGTGGAGTGCGTGGAATGTTTAAAAGGAAAAAGAAGGAGCTTAATAAATGTAAAGAAAGTAGAACAAGAAAAGGTGAAAGGTGTGGGGTGAATTTCTTAGCAGACATATGATCAAGATGGTTGGTGGGTGTGCCTTGTTGTCATCTTCTCCTCACTTCACCTTTCTCATACTTTTTCTAAAACATTAAAAGAACTCTATCATCCCCTGTCATCAAATCTCCAATTTTCTACAGTGATAATAAAAATACTTATAATTAAATTATTGTGATTGGTAAAACTTGAAAATTTTCCACAAATAAAATGTAATATTAATA
>Ga0099825_1005183_pt1 | contig 16837 bp, 6 predicted proteins | sample SiratroredBW_FD_76838 | JGI IMG/M metagenome (GOLD analysis project Ga0099825, IMG submission 76838) | Root nodule microbial communities of legume samples collected from California, USA - Siratro red BW | ecosystem: Host-associated > Plants > Roots > Nodule | place: USA: California | collected...
CTGAGAAGAAATTCAAATGATGGACATTTTCAATCCTTTACATTGAGACATCATAATAAAAAAGTGAAAATCATTATTATTTATACTATATTAGTTTTAGACTTCGTATTATTTAAAGTATATTTTTCATAAAATAAATTTTTTAATTTATTAAGAGTTAATGTATCTTTGGTTACTTATTGTTACAGTATTAGGAAAAAAATAACTATAAAATTAAATTTCAAATGTTATGCTAAACATATACATACATCGTATTAATGTATGAATTTAAATATAATGTATATAATTATACTATATTAATGTATATATTTCTTTCTTTCCATTACCGATGAAAGTAAGTAAGTAAACATTTGTATGATTTACTAAAAAAATTAAAGTGTAAGGGAATATACAACTCTTTTCATATTTAGGAGTTTAGAAAAATTAAAACAATTTCAATAATTTGAAGAGTCAAGAAAATGAAAACTATTGACACATATATATATATAAATTAAATGTGTTAATATATGATCTTTAATAAATCAGCTTAATTTAGTCTTCTTATACTTTTTTCTGTCTTAATTTAGTAAAAGTAGATACTAACTTATTAATTGAGAAAGTAAGTAAGAAGAGGAGTAGATAGTAAGTTTCTTAACAATAGATATCTACATTTAAAGGAAAAGGTTTGTATGAAATAAGCAAAAGAACAGAAGAACAAGATGAATCATTGAACTTGGATATCTAGGACTTTGGAGGAACTGTCAGCCTTGGGAATGCTTATGTAGAGCACACCATCCTTAACCTCAGCCTTAATCTTCTCAAACTGCACATTGTCTGGCAAAGCAATTCTACTGCTATACCTACCATAACTCTTTGCAGACCATTCCTCTTCCTCTTCTTGTGCCTTCTCTTGTTCCACCATCTCATTCTTCTTTGCTGCCTTTTCTGCTTTCACCACAAGCATCTTTTCCTCCACCCAAACTTTCACATCCTCTTTGTTCATCCCTGGCATGTCAAACCTCATCTTGTATTCACTCTCTCCCTCTTTCACTTCCCATGGTGCCCTTCCCCTTCTTCTGTACCCTCCCACACCCTCACTTGGCAAGGGCGATGAAGGCCACTCCAGTGTGCTGAATGCAAAAGGGTCCTCCATCATCCTCTCCATCGTCTCCATCATCTCTTGCATTGTCCTCGCCGTAGGAAACCGGTCCCACAACCCTGCTTTTATGCAATTTCACATGTTAATTGAATAAATACATGTGCATAGTTATCAAATTAGTGCTCACTAAAGAAAACAAGAAAAAACAATAATTTAACTCATATAAAAAACATAAAAAATCATTATATGGCTTGAGAGAAATTAGACTAAATAAGTGAACATATAATCACAGAGAAAACTTAGATACAGATAACATGTATCTGTTTTCTGATAAAAAAATTTAAACTTTAGCTTGATGTTACTGAAATTTTTTGTTAAACGGGTTACTAAGGTAAATTTTCAGAAAAAAATGGGACTTATGAATAGGGATTGAGCTAGATTACCTATGGGTGCAGTAGGGGCAACTTTCTTCTTGGGGAGAGGATGGTTGTGCTTGTTGGGTTTTGGGAGGTGGTCAAGCTTTTCTCTTGCATCCCCCATCACCATGAACTTCACTGGCTTCAACTGGGTTGGTCTCGAATGATGAAGATACCTCGATGTGGGAAGGTTAAGAGCCAGATTAGAGGACAAAGCGTGTGCCATTTGTGAAGAGTGTTGTGTTGTGTCTATTGAAACCGCAGAACAGAGGAAAAGTTAACGTTGTTAACGTAAGTTTTTTTTATGAAGTGGTGGAAGTGCTGTGTGTGTATGTGGAGAAGGTGAAGCTTTTTGAAATATATAGAATAGAAATTTGGAGAAGGAGGTGTAGAGAATTCTGGAAAACACGACATCATGGTGGGGTCGTGAGAAATAAGTACCGAATTGGAGCATTCTTTCGTTTTCCAGAATTTTCCAGAACCAGACATGTTATAGCGGATGGAACCTTTCAAGATTCCAACTTGTTGTTGGATAAGGTTTTCACCACATTTTCTGCTAAATGAAAGCCCTTCGTGTTCCATATCCAATCTTAATCGTGGTCTTTTATGTGTCTGGATACATGCGAATGAAGATAGCTCCTCAGAGTCACTGTCTTACCTGAAATTGACAAATATGAATCCAAATATTCCGTGAGAAAATTATGAGACTTTACATATATAGTGGTGGTTATTAAAAGTGATATAAGAAATTATGATTATTATTGTACAAAGGCATATGACAAAAAATATAGATTTGTTAAATTTTCTTATTATTTGAGTTTCTCTTATTCCTCTGAATAACTCATTTTCAAGATATTGATGCATTGTTAAATAAATTCCTCTATAAAGTAACCATTAAAAAACTATATGATTTTAGCTTATCTGAAAAACTGATTTTAATTTATAGAAAAGATTTTTTTTTTTATTAAGTGTTTATGGACAAATTTACCAGAAACATGAGTTTAATCACAATGAAATTTGCGAGCTAAATGCATAGGTGGGTTGATTTATTTTACGTAAAAAAAAAAACTTTGTAGAAAAAAAAATCAATTTAAACTTAGACTACTTTAATTTACTAAAATAAAAATATGTACACGCTATATTCTCTTTGTTGCTTTTGAAATAACTAAAATGCGGAAATAATATAAACCATATTCTACCTGATTAACTTCATCTCGGCTTTTTTTTAAACAGTTAAATTTTGAATACCTTCAGTGCCACGTAAGATTTACCCATAATGATTTCCACAAATGAGGTGCTTCAGTTTCAAGTTCACTTCATGGAATAAGATTCACATATTTTAAACCACAAACTGCAAGGGCCGTTGCACTGAATAAAAGTTATCTGGTTTTTCTGCTATAAATTCATCTAGCTATCTCAATCAAATCTACAAGGATTCATTTTTTAGCATATTCTTTTTTAAGATTCAGGAGGTTTATTTCACATTGAATTAATTCATATTATAATTATAAACGAAAATACATGTATTGCCACATATTTTCAAATTTTTTATAATTAAAATATATACCTTTATATTACTTTTATAATTTTATTATTTTTATCAATAATTAATTAAAAAATAATACAATTTATATATATATTTAAAAAATATTATTAAAAAAGTATATAGTCATTATCTTTAAAAATAAAAAATATTTAATTATTTTAAAATAAAAAATATTCAATTATTTATTTTATTAAAATAAATAAATTATTTTTTTAAAAGTAAAATTATCCCATTAAAAGATGATATGAAGAAAAGTTATAAAACGGATATCTTTATATAATCGTATAAATAAATAAATCTCAGTATTTGTTCTTAAATGAAATGCTCCAAGAAATTGTTTTTCTCACTAGATTACTTAATTTATCATTAAGTTTTTTTCTTTTTTATTACTATTAGTTCCTACTAATTTAAATTTGAATTAATTTTTAAAACTGCAATCTTAATATATCATTTTTAATGGATACATGTATAGATTGTATGTTTTCGATTTAAATAACTGATAATTTATTTTAGTAAAATTTATACTATAACCATAAACAAAAAGGCACGTACATTATATTGTGAATTCTATAAAAATTCCAATTTGCATTGAGTTTCCAGGATCACAATTCCAGTGTTAATTGGTCTAATTGATAATGCGATCTTTTTATCAGAAGCTGATAGTGCAGTCTGAGTAATTTAATGAATTTCTGTCAGACAAAATGCATAGATATTACAACCCGTAATTTGTACAACAGTTCCAGGAATCTCTCGAACTGATAACGGTATCATCACATGCTCACCCTACATGTTATCTATTCCAATGCATCATGGATTATAACATACACGAGTGATCGGTATCGTAAAGGTTGTATTCACTCTGCAGAACATAAAATAATTTTGATGGTTACAGATCCAAGAACAAAACCTGGAGTAGCATGGTTATGAACAGAAGCTTCCTCTCTAGCCAATCCATAAACAGAATTGAGCATTCTGAGCTCAAAGGGCCACGGGCTACTCATAACAATTCAAGCAAATCTTTTCCAGCTATAGTTTCATCCTTTAACCCTGGTATCGGCAAGAAAATAATCTAAACCGTCAGAAATTTGCCAAAAAAACCTCACATGTCCATGTTAGCTGAGAAATGCATAGGATCAGATAAACTCCATTCAATGTCCATGTTAAAATGAAGTGGAGGTATGTAGAAGAAAATAGGAAAATACATGAAATTCCCAAATAATAAAAGTTCAGAGTTTTTCTTCAGGCAATAGGATGTAAACTCACTTGGTTTTTTCTTTTTCTTTTGTGTCTTCCTCTGACTCCTCCGGTGTAGTGCCCAATGATGTTATCTTTCCAAAAGATTCCTTCGCATCTCCAAAAAAGTCTTTCACTTTATCAAGCACGGTTTTTAGCTTATCTGGTGTAGGGAGCTTCAATTTGGATATGAAAACATAACAATAACTTAGTGGGAAAATCTCACAAATATTCTTTTTTAATGCCGGGGTAGAAAGTATAAATTTTATGTTATGGACTATTGTCGAGCTTCAAAAAGTTTTAAAAAGTACAATGATTAAGAAAATTCCTATTTTCCTGGAAGATCAAAAATAAAATTTGTGTAAACAACCAGAATTTCTTGCATTACACATCTCTAAGGCTTAGAGGTTTAAAGTTCTGTATGAAACTTCAAAAACATTGTGATGACAACAACAGAAACATGTCAAGAATGTTACCTCAATAACATCGGTGGTAGATAGTGCAGCTCTTACATTGGTATTCTCCTGCAAATTCATCATACAAAAAACTTTAAAGAAAATGTGGGAATGGTCTTCTAACTTCCATAATGCATAAAATTTCAATGTTGAAAAAAGTGAAATTGGAGTTAAAACATTTATTGAGTTATAAGAGCATTACAATAAGTTTGTAGCCGTATCTGAAATCAGTAGCATTACGCAATACACGGTATTGTTTGAATGCAGACTTCTGTACTTCCTTCTCATCCTTTGAATTGAAGAAAAGCAGTCAGCAGTAAAAACAGGACAATCAGAAATTAAGAAAGCACAGTCCATTACAGTAATTAGCAATTACCCAATATCTCCAGTGTGTTCGGGAGAACTTACACAGAACTTATTTGGACATATAAAAGTAGCTTATGACCATACTATGGATACTTTTTAATTTATTTCAATGAGTTTTACAGTAAAATTTAACAAAATAAACTTTATTTAGCTAATTTTAGTATTAGTAAGCTTCAGGATCATGCTTATCAGCCTATGAATGATAAATCCTTGTTGAATAAATACCCAAACGTGGCTACAAAGTACTCAACAAACATCAATTGCTTAAGAACACATCACATCATATCTGTATAGTTGGTCTCACCATGATTCCTGCACACCCCACCCAACACTCAATTTTTCCAATCTCACAAAAGCATCATTCTTTTTAAAATGACAACAGTTCATTTTACTGAGGCAGAACATATTCCAATACAAAAATCGTTCACATTGTTATAAAAATCCAATTTTTTCAAGGCGGGCATTTGGTCTAGTGGTATGATTCTCGCTTAGGGTGCGAGAGGTCCCGAGTTCAATTCTCGGAATGCCCCTTTTTTTCTATTTTTTTGTCACAATCACAACACTATTTTCACATGCATAATAATTTAGAAAATGTGAAAAAAAAAAAAAAAAAACTTACTCTGTAGATAACAGCGGCGAGATTTCTATCAAGGGTGTCTTTGTAGATATACTTGCCGAGAAAATTATCTTTAGCCGCAACCATGATTTTAGCAGTGGTGCCACCTGTTACAATGCTAAGAGGGTACCAAAGGTATACCTGCAATGCATGAAGGGTAAAAATGGAATAAGGAACTTAATACGCAGTTTAATTAACACTAATAATAGCTAATTAAGGAATAATTAATTACATTGGCCATGCGAATGAAGATGACGAATTTGGGATTGCCATCGTCTTCAATTTTGGGCAAAGGAGGTGGAGCTGAACGCTGAAACTGACGAGACATCATTCCCTTTTTGCCCTTGGCTTCAACCACCAACGCGTGACGCTGCGGAGCCTTCAAACTCCGGTGCTGCCTCCGGTTCGAAACCAGAGAGTGCCTCACCAAAACGTCGTCGTTTTGGAGGAAGCGTGAATTCGTCGGAGGAAGACGAAGGAGCGCGTTCAGAGACATTCCCACTTCCATTGGTACGAAGAAAGTGAACCAGTGAGAGAGTTTTTTCTTATCTCAATCGTTTTTTTATTTTTTTTAATTCAATTAATAATTGCGAGGAAAACAGGGCATACACGTGGCGGATGGAGAGGCACACACCGTATAATATAACAAAAATATTAAAAATTCTCCTCCTTAAATATTATTCTTCTTTTTTGTTAGGTGATAAATAACTCGTCCCTTATTTAATTTTATAAAGCTTAATATTTCATTTTTTCTTCTTTTATATATAATACTTTTGAAACGTTTATTTCGACTATCTTTTATTATTATCTAAAAAGCTATATTGATGATTGAATCTACAAGAGCATTTTAACTTTATAAACATGATTTCATTTAACTTTGATTGTTTAATTTTTTTTATTAATTTAAAACTTTCAGAACTGTACTTATACCATTTGATGATAATTTAGTATATATCTAATCATGCCATATCCTAATAATTATTTTAATTAATTTAGTAGTTGTGATGATAATTTTTATAAAATTAAACTATATGCATTTTTATCCCATAAACGTGTAAGGAGATTTTGAATCATTTAATTATTTTATCTCTATATCCTAACATTATCATAATCGTATTGTATATGATAAAATAGAGATAAGTAATAGTAATAATAAAAGAATTATATAAGTTTCTTTGTTAATTATATAATGATTTTTACATCTGGAAAAAAATGACTGATTGAAAATATTTTTATTTTCGACAGGTTTAAATAGTCTTACGATGTAATCTTCTTTTTAACACTTGTTTCTCCTCGTAACTTAGGTAACTTGATTGCAATACATTTCAAACAAATGAAAAACATCTATTTTGAGATGTAAATTCAAATTGATTTGAGGGAAACAAGATTATTAAACGTCCAGTAACATTATTAATTAATTTAAAACCTGTTTTAATTTAGATCAACAAGAACTAGTAACTTTATACGTTTCTCTTAATGACATAATAATCTTTTGGGTTTAGAATAGGGTTATCTCCTTAAACCGTGAAACCAGGCTAAAAAAAGAAGAACCCAATAACACCACCTCTATGGCTGGGTTTTAGGCCCTTTCTTTTTGAACCTAATAGTTTTCTTTTGCACTATAATGAGGTGGTTAAAAGACTAAACTATTAAGTTGTCACTCCCTTATCATTATGTCACCATTATCTATGTATTATTTTATAGATGGACTTAAATGAAGAAAATAATTTAGATTATGTAATCAGAAAGATATTCTTTTTTTGTAAAAAAAAAAAGTATTTTTAAACTATACAATTTGAAAAGTTAAAAGACAAACTTTCAGATTATACAATTTTAAAACTTTTTTATTAAAAATTATTTTTAGATTGTGTAATTTATTTATTTTTTACTTATAAAAAACTGACTTCTAAATTGTAAAGTCAAAAAGTATTAAAACTCTACAGTGGAAAAGTCATTGACTTTTGATTATTTTTCTTATGAAAAAATTAACTTTTAGATTATATAATTTAGAACTTATTTTTTCGGGATGAAGTAGAAATTTTCATGTTTAGGGTTCTATTTTATTTATCGGCCAGAAAATATAATTGAGTTTTAATTTGGTTAAAAATTGACTATATACTTTAATCAAAACTGTTTTGTTTTAATTTGAGATGTAAAAAATTCATTTTTTAAAACTTGAGTAAATCATTCTTTATCGCATAGATAAATTGTTTTTCGCTCTTTCCTATTTTGAACAGATACGTTACATCACTCAACGAAGAATTAATCTATCCCATACTTTTTATCTATTTAAGGCGAACGAGCATATTACGGGTAACCCCTCTTTCTACTGAAATTCTCGTCATCATTAACGATTATTTTAAATGTTTATTATTGTCTTTGAAACACTAATTTCTACTTACGTGTTTATTTTTTCCACCCCTACCTTAATGTCCTTTAACTGATTAAAACATTACATTGATAACCTTTACATATTAATATTAAATTAACCTCCCTTACCTTTTGAAAAACATTACATTATTTATTATAGACTGTTAATTAATTGAAATTGTACAGACATATATTTTGATGAATTTAAATATTACAAGTTTTTCAAAAAAATTGAGGTTGAACCTCTCCATGTCTTCTTGAAATAAGATAAAACGTGTTTAAAACATGTTTGAGGTTGAAGACTTTTCATGTCTTGGATTAGCAGTTACCAAATCATTCACTCCTCACAAAAATTTAAATGTAAAAAGAAAGAAAAAAAAATGAACATTCTTGAAGGGATTGTCCCTCGGGAAAATGTTATCGAAGACGTGGGAACAGCACACAACCACAATCGACCCAGTGGAAAAGGTCAGCATGCCATTCAAATTCAACCCATACATTGGATTGTGGACCAAAACAGGTCAAATGGAGACAAAGTCTATGTTGTTTGGTTTTTCCTTAACTAGACTTGTCGTAAACTGAAATCCTAGAGAGTCTTGAAACGAAAAATTCCTTGGAAATTCATTGCAAAGGGAAGTGCCCAAACGTGCTTTTGTGGCAGCATTGGGTATATAAGAGTATAAGCTATATATCTATATACTAATAATTAAGCTTTGGATGTTGCCTTGCATGAGATACTTGCTACTAATCATAGCCTTCTATAAGAAGTGAATAAGAAAGAAAGTATTCAAGAAATTGCCCCTCTTGGCCAACCCATCACATGCAAAAAAAATACTATAAAAATCTTTTTTTGAAAAAATGAAGCTATTGGAGCAGAATACACATAATATTCCAGTTCTTCTATCTAACCTGCAGAGGGGCGAGTTGGTGCTTTACCAATAAGCACTGCCTCCCCACTTGCAGCTTTCTTCACGGCAAGCTCCTCCAACCGTTTCCACGTGGCTTCACGCCCTGCTTTCACTTCACTTTCCTTTGACTCGTCTTCCTCAAACTTTTGCAAACATTCCTTTGATAGATCAGGGTCGACATCATTAAAAATCTTCCGCACATTCAAGGTCAAACTATGGACAGCTTGGTTCCAATGACTTCTAGCATTTCTCTCCAATGCAGGGAAGATAATGGGCAGTATCACTTTTCTGTTTTGCTTGATTAAGTTCACGATATGATCGTTGTTCCACAAGAACAAAGCTCTTTCTGCCACCTGAGAAAAAAAGAGACAACCATACATGTTTGTGGATCTTCAAGAGAAAAGAGAATATTGCAACTACAACCCTACTAATTCAGGGCAAGACAAAAGACAAGACTTAGGATCAGTAATTTATGTAGTTGGTATTGTTTATTTCTTCAATTAAAATTGACTTTTCGCATGCATACAAAAGGCAGTGTTAAAAATCGGCATATTGACAGGGTCAACCTCTAATTTTGATTTGAGATCATCACCATAAAACTAAACATGACAAATAAAACTAAACAGATCATTGTTCAGTTTTGTAGACTCCATTTTCGTACTTTCACATAACCCAATATATATCATTCAATGCATGCATAATAATAATTTATGAACATCACATGAGAAATTGAAACATCATGCAGTGAAATTATCCAGTGTAGACTAACTCTTGCAAATTGCAGCAGAGAATGTAACAGCAGTTCAAAAATACACTCCTAACAACAATATCAACACCAACCTTATTTTTCTAGGTTTAGGTCACTCACATGGCTCGGTTAACGTAACAAAAAATTCATAAAAATGTTCTGAGAAAGCTATAGAGCATTTCCTATTCAAGCAAACACTTATACAATGAAATGAGCATCATCTAAACATTTTTAAACACGCTTTCTTATCATTTGCAAGATCAAGGGAGAGGATATCCCTATTATGCGGAGCTTTTGGTCTACGGAAAGGGTTTTGGATGCCCTTTCCCTTGAACATAATGGAAGTCAAATTCTATCCAAGTTATCTGAGAAATTGCCCAAAGACTTAGTTAATCCAGCCAAAGAATGACATATAATCTCCAAAATGTCAACTTACTGGATGACAGCTGTCATTATCATACTCTTCAGCATAATGAGATCTTTAACTATCTTTCTAACCACTTACAATTATCTAAAGAGAGACTTCTGAGGACAGTTCTCTGTACAACAATCACACAGTAAGGCTCATAGTAAGATTTATTTTATCAAGAGTCTAAATTTTATAAAGGAAAGTCAAATTGGATAGAAACCATTACAATGGATTTCAACTTAAATTTTCGGAGTGGACTATTGTAGAGAATTAATAACAATTCACAAGCACCATATTATGATCTTTGACATTGAAGTTGCCTAACAGTACTTTACTGATTGCATCTATCACATGATATAGTAAATTGCTTGATGAAGATTATGGTCTCTGTCAAATCTTCAGATAAAATCATCAATAATAAAAATTAAGCTATAAAGTAATTGGTAGATAATCTGCATGTACAATGCAGTCCACCGAATTACTTATAGTCACAAATAGATTTTCTAAGTGTGAAATTATAAAAAAACAAAAATCAGTTCTCATTCACGTCAAGTAGGCACATGCTCATAATTAATGGCCAGCCAGCAAAAGTTTAAAAGGAAGAAAAAGAAAGAGGTTGACACATCACACAAATCATATAACCAATCCCTTCTTCAGAGGGAAAGGACAGTCTTGTATATCCATTTACTACAGAGAATATGAACCTTACTGAACCAGTTAGACATAGAAAATATAGAAACCAATTCTCGATCCCACATTCAACACCTCATCCTTTCAAGATATTTTAGCCACTCAACTTGTCATCAATCAACTAGTTAAGAGTTCAATCCTTGCTACCCCCTCCCCCCAATTCTCTTAATTAAAATTATTTTCAACACAAGGTTTTACATACGCTTCTTCCATGCTTAGCTTTTATGTAAGAGGGAATATGAGAAATTTTAAAGCTATTCTCAGGCCTTCTCCCAACACAGAAAAAGAGTGAACGATATCTCTGACTGGATAGGAACATCGAAGGTACAAAACAAATATATAATCTGCAGGCAAGATCAAAACCTTATCATGTAGGATTCATCAGAGCAGAACATGATTCTATGCTCTGTTTGACAGTGAAGTGACAATTGACTCAAAACAATCATTTATGTATATGTGATAATTCGACATGTTACAACTTCTGGATTATTTTTTACATCCTAGAATATGGTTTCTTACAAGTAAATTGATAAGAACCTTGGGAGAATACACCATAAGTCTGGCGTCTTGCAGTTAAATCCTAAATCCTAAATTCCCACAAAGCTCTACAATCCCAGCACCCACACGAGATAGCAATGCACTGGCCCTTTGACTAGTCTTGGGCAAACACTACAATGCTAATATCACCACTGGCGTTGCACATTTTGTGCTAATAGACATGGTTGAAAGCCCTAAAACCAATTGATAAGAACCTTGGGAGAGCTAAACCATAAAATTTAGCCATTACTGTTGGGGAGCCCAAGGCCCGATAATTCCCACACTAGAATCTCATACTTGCAATGGGGGACTACGATTATTTACCTCTAAGGCCCAAGTCATTAAGAGAGCATAGATATGAATGAATTTCATCACTCCGTGAAATGTTTAAGAAAACAGTCCATGATCATGGTTTTGGATGCAACATCAAGGTTTTCTAAGTGACCAAAACCCCAATCATGGCCATATTGGCTGCAATTTCCCACAATATCAAGAAATGGGACAAAATTGTGACAACAATTGCAATTTGAAATCTTGATTCCGTGTTTTAAGAAGACATATCGAAACAAAAGGATTGAGTTTCTTATTTTGAGAATTGTGTTACGTTTCAAGTTCAAAACTGCAAAACAAAATATGCATTAAGCTAAGGGATGCTGAGACAAGGTTTCTCCTTTTCTTGCCAGTTAAAACAGCTTCTCAACAAGAGAAAGTGAACTAAAATATAGTTTTCTTTCAGTAACCGGTGAAGAAAGTTGAGAGAACTAATTTGAGAGTCAGGTGCAATTTCCTCATGAAATTAAGAAAGAGGAAACAAAAAAAAGAGGAGCAAGGGAAAACCATTGGAAAATTCATACCTGAAAATGAGGGCTATTCAAACAACGGGCAATCCGACGAAACAATGGCACCATACAACGCTGGAATTCTGGGGGTTGAGTTGCTTCCAAGACTTCTTCCAACTCACCCAGAAACATAACTTCCTTTGAACTATTTGTTATGGGCCAGTACTTCAATAGCCCCCTGATAATTGTATCAGCAAGTTTGCAATCTTTCTCCACAAACTGAGTAATGCAATAAGACAACTGTTGATGATACATCGCCAAGCACTTTGGCTTGTGCAGAGGAATCAGTATGCGAACAAGAAACAGTTTATGCTCTTCCTTCAATGGCAGTGCAAATCCGTTGATGATGCTCCCAAGAATTTCCAAGAACTCAGCAATACCATTATGCTTCTCAGTCTCAAAAATAAAATTAAAGAACACATTGTTGATGGCCTTCCTGATGAAAGGGCGATGCGCCATGAATTTGCCATAGATTCGGTGCAGAGTCATCTTCAAGTACTCCCTCTCCCTCGGATCCTCGGAGTCAAACAAATCCAGCAGCTTCAAAATGAAGGACTGATCAATGTATCTCTTGGCCAACTTCGCATCCAGCTCAGGTGAGGCCACAAACCGCAGAAAAAGCTCATACACAATCTGCAAATGAGGCCAAGCAGGATCCATGGAAGGCTCCTCCTCCTCCACATCAACACCATCAACGATCTTATTCTCGCGTGGCTGAGGGCTCAGTGTCCTGAATATGTTGGCAGACACCATTCTCACAACCTCCTGCATCACATTCTCCGCGAACTTAGCATTCGCAGAAGTCACATAATCCACGAGTTCCACCAAGGTCTGTCTCTTAATCTCCTTCTCCTTGAGGTGTTTGGCGGGGTCAGTGAAGTCAAACACCACACAACACATTCTAAGCTTCTTCACAAACAAAGTTGGCTTCTCAGAAGAGGGAACATCCCTGAATGTGGGCAATGCCTCATAGGATCCCAAATTCCCGTTATTGGGGTTGTTGTGAATATTGTTCTCATTCACAACCTTCGGTAATAGAACTCTGTTACCATGATTCTGTCCCGCAACGGAAGAATTCCCCGGTTTGGTCCCACCTGGGGAAACACTACGAGAATCGCTGTTCTTCGAAGAAGTGGTAACGCCATGGTGGCCTTTTCCACTTCCACCGTGTTCGGAACCTTTCGATGACTTTCGAGGGAGTTTACCAAATATCTTATTGAACATAATTCATCAAACAAACACGGAACAATCCTTGCCCTTTTTCTTCTAACCTGAAAAAAGGTAAAATAAGAATTAGAAACAAACAAAGAGATGCCTAAACTTTGTTAACTTCACAATCTGAACAAGAAACACGCAATTGGAACGAGAAGCGACCAGTTACAAATGTTGTCGTTTGTGCACTTGTCCGAAAATTGATACGATGATGCGTCGGCGATGGCAGCGAAATATTAGAGAAAGAAGAAACCCTTTGACTTATCTGGGTAACAGAAGAAAACCCAGTTTCGTGATTCTTCCCATAGTGATGATGGAGGCAGCAAAATCAGATTTTGACGCGGAAAACCTTCGACCTTTGCGATCAGAAACAGTGATGAAGGGAAACAGAGATCAGGGTCGATGATCAGAAACAGAGAGTTTGAGAATTCTTCAGAATTCAAAATATCGGAGACAGAAGTTGGGCGTTGTTGGGCTTGAAAAGCCAGAGCGAGACGAAGAATGTTCCGCAGATTTCCCTTTTTCGTTTATTTTCATGTTTTTTTGGCGAATGTATATATTTATTCGCTTTCAGTTAAAAAATAAATAAACGAGAATTTCAACTTCTGACCATTTGTGCTCTGCAGATAATTTAAAATTAAAATAATTGTAATAATTGTGAAATAAAGAAAAAGTCGAATGAAGCACATGCCGGGGCAAGCATATACCTACTGTGAATTAATTGATAATCACGAGAAAAAAAGAAGAAAGAAAACAATAATTATAGAATTTATTTACTTGGAGTAAACAGGTTTTTTTTGTTAAAATAAATTAGAGTTTTTATAGAAAAGGTTTTTTTTTTTTTATAAGGAAGTGACAACAGTGTTGTTTCATCATTTAAACACTGGTTTTTGAATCTAAATGAGATTTTTACGTGAGTAAAAGTAAATCAAATTCATTAAGCGTTGAGTTATGATTTAACTGTAACCATAAAAAATTTAAAGATAATAATGATAACAATGACATAATAATAATGATAATAGAATACCGACAGTGATGGTTAAGAATGAAAATAAATACTCAAATTTAGTTGTAATTATTTTTATAAATAATAAATAAGTCTCAAATTTTGCTAAAAAATAATTCATCAAGAATACAAATTAAATTCTAACATGGGAAATGCTATTACATTTATAATATGTACATTGTCAAATCGGACATTTTAAATTTCAATAAATTCATTGATATTGATTTTATAGTAATCGCTTTAAACTATTTTAGTTCCTAGCACCGAAAGTGATTTTATTATGATTTAACTAATGACTTTAAGTTTTAAATTTTAATTTTTCAATTTCATGAAATACTAAAAAAAGGCTAATTATAATTATTCTACTATGCTTAAGTGTAATTCTCAGGAAAGATCGTGTTATTTTCAGAAAATACATTTTAACTTTTAATATAGTACAGGTCTATATATTTTTTAATATGCTGTTTATAATTTTTAGATAGTTAATCAAACTTTTATTTCAAATAGTAAACTGTTAATATTTGCTTAGTGTTTATTTATAGGAAGTTATTTTGACAGTACAAGTAAAGAAATTATTAAAATATAATATTAATATTGTTTAATTAGAATGAACTCATAATGGAACATCTTTCGTATTTAATTATGATAACAACTCTAAATATTCTCCAAAAGTTTTACTATCTTCATAATACTTGTTCTCAATGTACAATATGTCATGAATCTCGTCCTATTGCAAAAAATAAAAACAAAACAAAACAAATGAAAACAAATTGGTGGTGATTTTCCTTTAAACTACAACAATCATAAGAAATTGCTATCATACGAAAATTAAGACAAAAAATTAACAAAAAAATTAATTTCAGCGGACAAAATTGATGATATTGTCAAATTTTGAGAGGGGAAACGTCAATATAAGTCAAAATATAATTAGAATAAATTGATAATATAAAGATATATTATATTCCAATATAATTATAGATTATCGAATATTTACAAAGTAAAATAGTTATTTTAAATATCATATTTAGAACAATTTGTAAAGAAATTATAATATAAAAAATTAACCTCTTTAAAGTCAACAACTTATTTGAGAAGATACAAGATAAATAGTTGTAATCGTCGATATAAAAAAAACAATTCATATTCTATACAAATACATAATAACTCATCAATATATTAAAAGATTAATAATAACTTCTTCATTAATAACTAAATTTACTTCTTTTTACCTTTTTCATTATTTAAAATTATTTGTAATTAATTCATAACATAAAAATATTTATGTAAAAGTCAAAGCGTTACTATTTTTTGCTGTTATATTAGTATTAAGCAATATTTTTAACATTTGGCATTAATAATATTCAATAACAGTAAGTGTGTATGATTATTATTTTGTTAGGGTAAGTTAGTGATTAGAAAAATGATTATGGTGATGGTAAAAAAAATGTTAGGTGGCGCTTTAAATGCATTAATTAAGAAATTAAAAGTGAAAAAATCTTGAACGAGTTGAGTGGCTGCAAAACCTTTAACTATTAATTATTTGATATTATAATATGAAATGTTGCGAAAAGACATTACACGAAGCAAACACGGTTTTGCTGTCTTCGTGGCTGTGGTGGTTGTTTGTTGACCTACGAATTTTCTGCTTTTAATTTAATTATGAAATAATAAATTTTCATATTTATTTTAATTTGAGAACTGAAAAAGTCAATTTTGTAGAATTCATGATGAATGTGTGTTTGATTTTGGACTAATTATTCATTTCAAGTCTGCTGCAGCCCAGAACTTGTCAAATCAAACCACAATAATAATAATAATAATAATAATTAACTAAAAAACACGTTTACATCAAAAATTTAAAATTAGGAGGAAAAAAAAAGGAAAGTTTAAAATCTAATCTGCAACCTATATTATAATTTAATTTAATTTCTTATATGTAATTTTGGCTCTCTTGTTCTTTTTTATATTTAGTTCTTATATTTACAAAATATAATACATTTTAGCTTGGTAATTGATTGTTTGTTCGTTTTACTTTGAACTAGATAAACCATAGGTTTAATATATTTTGTTAAAGTGTCGTAACAAATATTTTTTAATTCAAGTGTGATTTAGTCAAAATTGGTTTTTTTATGCCAAACATAAAAACTAAAATGGCTTAAAAAAAAGATAAGTTAACTAAAATCGTAGAACAAGAATAAAAAAAATCAATATTACAAATTAACCTAATACATCATGTAATAAAATTCTAGACATAATGTTATGTAAATGAAGCTAAATTATAATTTTAGCTTATGTTTCATATTATTGACAATACTTTTAATAAATATATCGAATTTAGAGCTCAATTAAAATGAAAGCCTCGTAAATAAGAAAATGAAAATAATAACTAACTCTATAGACAATTTGGA
>Ga0099825_1005184_pt1 | contig 16832 bp, 6 predicted proteins | sample SiratroredBW_FD_76838 | JGI IMG/M metagenome (GOLD analysis project Ga0099825, IMG submission 76838) | Root nodule microbial communities of legume samples collected from California, USA - Siratro red BW | ecosystem: Host-associated > Plants > Roots > Nodule | place: USA: California | collected...
TATATATATATATAAACAATTTTATTTAAAAAAAAAAGAAATAAATATTCTCTCTCTTTATATATTTATATATATATATATATATATATATATATATATATATATATATATATATATTCGATCTCTCTTAATTCTTTAAGATGTTTTTTAAAAATAAAACTGTTATGGAACCTTCAAAATGGCAAAGTGGACAATATATTGAATACAGTGATTGATTTTAATGATATTATTTCAAATGGATTTGAGGTCGGAATAAACGTCACTGTTGTATGCGAGAATGAAAAAGTGATTCCAAAGACGAACCCTCATTCCCTTAGCCTTCAACTGGAAAACTTATTCCAATATGTTTAATAGTTTCGTATCATTTAAGAATCAAAGACAATATCAATTTAAATACACTTTTTTCTCTTTAATCCTTTAAGACGCCTTTTTAACAATAAAATTGTGACAGAGAGAGACTTAATATCACACCATATATAAATTCAAAATATGAGTGTAGTTTTAAAAAAAATTACTTATTTAAAAAATTGTTTATTTTAAAAATAAGAAAAGTAGATAAACACATCAATAAAACAAAAATACGTTAGTATTAATGATAAAACACTCTTCTTTAAGAAAATAAGCTAAAACAAACAGCTCCATTATCGGTGCTTATTAATTAATCAGTGATGTTGTGAATTGCATCAATACTAAAATGACATTTGGGTGATTCCATTTATAAGTATTTCAATTTCCCTATACATAAGACATAATTTTATTTTATTTTTTTGCCATAGGACAACTGGAAGAGAGAGTGAGTCGTCTGAAACCACGAAAAGAATAAGACCTATCTGGATATTATTGTGTTGGATTGTTCTCGTGAAGAAACATTTGTTTGTATGTGGCAGTTTTCTTAGGGTTTTAACTGAAATTTGGATGCTTTTGGATAGTATCAAATTTCCCGTCAAAATTTGTTTGAAAGCATTCTTATAAAGTAGGAAGAGGCCAGATTGCATTACAATCGAATATCCATTGATCAAATACTTTGCGTCTACTATTGTTAATTTGAAAATTGTTTTGTGAACAGCTCAAGTCTACACATGAAACCAAGTTGGTGATATATAAGTATGATACATTAGGATGTGATAAAAAATAATAGAGAAAATTAATGAGTTTTATTAAGATCATCTTCAATGCAGTTATTTACCAAGGTTGTTTTAAACAACTTTGTTTTTTTTTTTAAAAAAAAAAATCATCGGATTAAAAGATGTGGCATTACTTGAATAAAACATAGGTAAAACAAGTAACGTTGTTCAGGATAAAAAAGTTTGAATAATAAGGTAAAATAACGAAAAAAAATATGTTATAAGTATTAATATAAGATTGTACAACTTACAAAATTAAATTAAACATTCACTTTACGAACCTTAGAGTTAGAGTGATTTGTGTAAAGGAATTAAATCTATATACATAATAAGATTAATTAATACAGATAAAATTAAAATAAAGATCTCTTTTAAACATTCAATGTTTAGAGTAAAAGAGTTATTGTAACAAGTTGTTATCTCACATAACATCAATTAATTATAAATGCAGTTAAATTAATTTAAATAAAGTTTATTTAATTTTATTGTGAAAAAATTGAATTTTGAATATTGAAGTCATACATAAACAATATAAATAAAGAGACTATATACCTATAAGTTAAATATGAGAAGTAGACACAGTAAGAAATCTTACAAAGTTACATCTCCTAATTGTTCAAATAACAATACTAAAATAATATTTGAATAAGAATGAGATAAAAGGAAATGAAAATACATCATAAAGGGCTCGAGGTCTCTGGATGGACCTTTGATAAGCTTAAGGCAATTACTTCCTGCACTCCCATATTTGTTTCCTAAACCTTATCAAAATATGTGAATAGACATTCATATCTTTATTAACGAAGACAGAAAAGGTTAAGATATTCCGAAAAATATTTTTTAGAAGAGATTAGGTTGCAGGAGGTGTGAAATATTTTATGGAAAATATTTTTTTATAAGAGGTTTTTATATTATAAAAAATATTTTTTATAAGAGAGTTTTGTATTATGAAATTTTTTTTTATAAGAGATTTTTATATTATGTAAAATATTTTTCATAAGAAAATTTTGTATTATGAAAAACGTTTTTAGTAAGAGGATTTTTGTATTATGAAAAATATTTTTTGTAAGAGTTTTTTTTGTAAAAAAAAATTATATTATGAAAAACATTTTTCGTAAGAGTTTTTTGTATTATGAAAAATATTTTCTAAAAGAGGGGGTGTGAGGATGAGTATTTATGAAAAAAATTTTCGTAACCACTCATCCTCACATCCTCTCTTCCGAAAAATATTTTCTATAATACAAAAACCTTTTATGGAAAGCATTTTTTATAAGGTATTTCACACACCCCATAACTCATTCTGAAAATCTTTTTTCAAAATCCATTTTCAAAATACAAATACTGCAAAAACCTTATATCCACTCTGCACCCCATAAGTAATGTGAAAATAGAAGTCACTTACCTTCCATTCACGATAACGCTGCCAAAGAAACTTTCTTTATCACACCCACCACACCACGGTCGTCGAAAAACGTTCACACCACTTAATAACATTCACTGCACCACTCCTTTTTTAAATATTCTGCAAAAGTGTTTCTTACATTATAATATTTTAATGAGGTGCAGAAAGCAACTGTAGGTGGTACAGAAAGCAATTGTCGAAGCTTAACATACCCACGGAGCACGGGATAATAAGTTGAGCCTAGGAGGGTCAATGTGACCCAAGTAGTAGAAAAAATAAATTTTTTGATATTTATGTATTTTTTTATAATGTTGCCTCTTCCATTTTTGTAATAGACTTTTTTTACTGAGTGTCTTCGTGTGGTTAGGCAATTACTTTTTTACCTCCATACTTTATTTCATCTTTGTGAATATGTTGATGGTGAAATTTGGAAACATGTTTTAGATTATACAATTTAAATTGTGTAATCTGAAAAAAATATTTCGTACATTTTTAGATTGTGTAATATGATAATGTATTTCAAATTATAATTTTACATTTTCAAATTACGTAGTTTTAAATATATTTTTAGATTTCTTGATTCTATGATTTGAAAATGTATTTTAGATGTAATCTAGATTTCTGAATTCTGTAATTCAAAATAAATTTTCATGTTTTTTAATTTTCAAATTATATAATCTAAAATATATTTTTTAAAATTTGTAATAAAGAGATGTATTTTAGATTACACAATCTAAGAAACAATCCAAAAGATATATTATGGATCATATGTTCAAAAAGTTTGGATTACATAATATAATAGTATAATAAAAAATATGTTATATAATATAATAAGTTTGAATTACATAATATAATAATGTATTTTTGGATTGTACAATACATAAATATGTTATATACTATAATAATGTATTTTAGATTGTATAATATAAAAATATGTTATAAATTGTATAAGTAATAATAAGTTCCAAATAGTATTTCAGTTTTGAGTATATATTATAAATTCTAAAAAATTCATAAATATGAATTGTACAATAAAAATATATTTTTAAATTCTAAATTACATGATAATTTGGACTTTATCCACACCTATGAAAGTGTAGGAAGAAAGCATGTGGGTGCTAAAAGTAATACCCTTAGGTACCTTATTTACCATTGGGCTTTTGGAGTCTTAGGCCATTAAAACAAATAGAAGTAATGGTAAAAAAAAAAAAACAATACTTGTAATAGTTTATGATTAGCACAATCGTTTTTAGATTACAAATGGGAATTGAATATAACCAAGACCTTACCATTGTCTTAAAACTCAATAAAAATAATTCTAAACTTATTTTAACACCATTAAACATCTCCTTTTAACATTTAATTAAACTAGTTTATAAAAAATGTCAATAATATTTGTAAACTCTATTCAAACACCTTATTTATAAAACTAATAATTTCCTTAATTCAAATACTCCATTAATTCAATTAATCTATCAATTCAACACAAAAATATATTTACTTAATAACTTGTTCAATTCAATAACTAATTTAGTTTTTAAAATATTTATAAAAAGACCGGAGTTGTAAATGTCTTCAATTTTATTTTTCAAAAATAAACAAGACTTCTGCTATTTAAAAAATATTTCTAAAACATGAATTATGTTTTTAGAAGCAGAGTCGCTCTTGCTAAATAATAAGATAGATAGATCCTAAAATAATACTCATTTATTATATATATATATATATATATATATATATATATATATATATATATAATATGTGTATGTGTACAATAGAGATTTAAAGTTTTGATATAAATTCAAAAAAATTAATATTTAGAAACTAAAAAGCAAATGACTTTCATACCCATTATTCTCCTAGTACATGAAAAAAATAAATTATTAGTACTAATTAGGTATTTAATTAAGTGAAAATAAAATGTAGTTTATTAATACATATTTTATGTCTCTAATTAATTATTCACTCAAAATATTAATTAAGAATATTATTTGAACTTGTCTAATATACTATTGGTAGATTTATAAAATAAAACTTATTTTCCCTTATGGAAGGTAAGAAATGTGCCGAGAGTGTTCAACACTACCTAGGCACGTGCCATAACACAGCCAGAATTCACTTTTCACCATCCAATCTTACGTGGCACTCCAAAGCCATGCAAACAACACCCTTCCTCCACGTGCCTCCTCCACGTCACCACTTAGCCGCTTTCCAACAATTTAAACGCGCTGCAAGAAGCATAAAAACGACACAGCATCATCGTCCTCCTCCACTATAACTCTTCGAGTCCAACCTTAGCAGAAACAAACTTTTGGTGTAGTTCGAGAATGTCATCACCGCCATGGGAAGCTCTTATCCTCGTAGCCACCTACCTTGACCCCAAAACCCTAGCCATAGCTTCATGCGTCTCAAAGTCATGGTTCTCTTCCTTGTCATCCGATCAAATTTGGGAGCCCGTCTTGACAACCCACTTCCCCTCTCTCGCCACCCTTTCCTCCGACGTCACCTACCGCCGCCTTTTCGCGATGGGCCATGCTGCCGCCGCGCGCCGCAGCCAGAAGCCCCCGAAGCCGAGTCTCTCGCTCGAGGACGTTCTCTTCGCCGTCTCTGTGTCGACCCGCAACGGTATCGTGGCTTCCGGAGTGAGAGCAGGTGACACGCTGCGCATGGAGGAGGCGGGGGTGTTTTGCTTTGGCATGGGGTGTGAAAGCGGCCTCCTTTTGAAGGAGGAGGAGGAGGAGCTGAGGGTGACGTGGAACGTGGTGCTGAAGGGGTGGGGAGGGGTTTTCACCATGGTGGAGCGCGAGGGGAAGGTGAGGTTGGTGAGTGGTGGAGAGGAGTGGTTCTGGGAGGAGCTGCCGGTGCCGGGGTGCTGCTCCGGCGCGGTGGTGAGTGCGATGTTGGGGGATTTGAAGGTGGCGATGTGTGAAGTGAAGGATGGGAGTGGAATGAAGGTGGAAGAAGTGAGTGTGGGGATTTTGAGGGTTGGTGATTGGAGGTATGTTAGTGTTGAAGATGGTCTTAGGTATTTGCAACATTTTCTTCTCACTAATCACTTAATTTAACTTAAGCTTAGCAAAATTATCCTTTGTGGGAAGGATTTTGAGTTTTTCCAGCTCTAGTTTATTTGCTTTGTGTTTTCTTTTCCTACATTTTCTCTCTTTTTATTCATTTCAGTTCCATTTTCCTTCTTTACCATAGTAAGATAAAATAGAACATGTGAATGTATGCAATATGACACTCACTCATTCCTAAAAGATGATGATTCAGGGGTTAATTACGAGGTTGGTGAGATATGTGTAATTTTTTAACGTGTTTATGAAAATGGGAAAAAAATATTTATTATCAAAATGGGTAAAAATTTTATTTATTATCAAAATTGTTAAATCCTAAATCCTAATATTGTCATAGGGTACACGGTGGGGTGGGGCACGGAACATTGCTTTGAAATGAGAAATTCGTCTCTAATTTAATGACTTTAGGATTTTTAAAGTGAAGTTCTCTAAATTTTTTTTTTTCTAAAGTCATTTTTTTAGTTTAATAGATGTTGTGGTCACTTGTATTTTGTTTTCACGAACTTAATTTTTTAACTTGTAATTTTTCTACGAATTTAGAAATGTAATGTTAATTTGACGAATTTATTTTTTTTCAGGTGTAAACATTTCCATGAATTTAAATTTTTTTCATGCCTAATCTTTTTATGAATTTAAAACAGTATTTTTTTCCACCACTGTTAGGACGTGGCACTACTTAACATATATTTAAATTTAATAAAGGTTGCGGTGGCACTTGCCATCTGACACAATTTAATGTAATATTTATACGACTTTAATACAATGTTTATTTTTCAAAATAATGAATGAAAGTGATGACCATAATGTTTTCCAAAATAATTTTAATGTCTATACGACATTAATGCAATGTTTATTAGACATTTTTCAAAATAATTAATGAAAGTCATGACACGTAATGTTTTCTAAAATAATTTAATAAAATTCATGTCATGTAGCATAGTTTTATGATAATATTTTTTACAAAAATCATGTATTTTAGTGCTAAAATTAAAATAAATCACAAAAGTTGACAAATTTAAAAATAACAAAAACTTTGAGCATAATCATTTTGTAAGAAATTAAATTAAGTTAACCCTACACCCTAAATATATACTTTTTACTATATGATTTATTTTTTGAATTTTCGTTTTTATTAATGCCATTATTTTATATTTAAATAATTATATATAATTTTTTTTCATAATATTCGTAATTAATATATATATATATATAGTCATATTCTTATTAATATTTTTATTTTATTTAGTTGTAATTTTTATTAGAAAAACTACTTTCATAGTATTTTTATTAGAATATAAAATAATTTTAAAATAAAAATTTAATCACAATGAGATTATTTACTTCTTATTTCAAAATGAAGATAAAATAATGTAGGTACGTTACACTCATTCTTATTAAGAATGATTATATTTCAAAATATATTTAATCTTATCTAAAAATAATTGGTCTATTTTTATGATAATATCAATAATATTATTGAATCTATCCTGTTATCTACATAGTTATTTTAAGATAATATTTTAACTAATATATATTATAATAAAATTGTTAAGTCCAGATATTATTTTAAGATAATATCAGAGTATATTATAATAAAATTGTTAAGTTCAGTCCGTTATCCAGCTAGTATTGAATTATTATATATAACTAATCCTTATATATAACTAAGAATAGTTACATTCTAACTAATATCAATTTTATATTTTGTAATAATAATATATTTAGTAATCTTATATTTTGTAATAATAATATATTTACTGAAGCTAATCAAGTTTATTAAAAATTAAACGTAAAAATTTATAAATAAATCAATATAAAAATATCAAGAATGACAATGAATTTATTTACGTAAATTTGTGTTTATTTGTTTTAATTAGACACTTATATGGTGAAAATATCTTTATTTTGGAAAACTGAAAAAGGTTTTTAATATACAATTTAATTCTTATTTTTATATGAAACAAAGACGTATCAAAATTGAGATTTATATCTATAAACACCGTCAAACCATTGTTTCTGTTAAGGTTTCTATCAAAAATTTCATTCTTGCTTCCTATCTCACTATTATAATTTTCCTTTCTCTCCAATATTAAAAGTTTATTAAATTTGTACATCTTTGTAGTAAAAAGTGATACAAGATAGAAAAACAATCCGAGCCTGTTTTAGAGAGTTATATATTTGATCTAAATCTTTTGAGTGAGTAGTTTTGCATTCATATATTAATTGTGGATCTGTATTAAATGTAAGAATATTTTAATTAATAAGGTTGTTGTATTCTTATCAGAACCCTATAATTTTTAAATTTGATTTTCTTTTTGTATGACTAGTCAATATTTTGTTTGTAATGTTTATATTCCTTGAAAAATATTATAAAGCATTAATTGGTCCTCTTTATGTGTAAGTAGTTGCTCTACCTAGTGGTGATTTTGAATTTTTGAATTATTCTTAGGAGAAACAAATAATTATTAAATAAGTTATTTTCACAATTTTAGTACATACTAAATAGCTAAGAAGGAACAAGAATGTTTAAGCTTACTTAATTTTTTGATTATCTATTATTCTTGATCATTGATGAATATTTTAAATAACTTTGACAATGATACATAATTTTGTGTTCACCACAATGAAGAGATGATGTGGTATATTCCATCCACCACAATGAAAAGATAATTACTGTGTATTTATCTTCCTTATTTATCCTAGTTCTGTTTTGTATTGATGAATAATGAAAAAAGCAAATCAAAAGTCATTAAAATTAAAGATGAATTTGTCACATTAATAATATTTTAAAAAAATAACTAAATTACTTATATTAAAAACAAAATGAAGCAATTAATATAACATAAAAACCACTAACCCACTCCGAAACAGAGGTGAAACTGTTGTGGCTGTGAAGTAGTGACTTGTCTTATTTCACGGCGAATAAAATTTCTTAAATTGATTTCCACTTTGAGGATAAGGCAACATGTGGAACAAAGTTTCGGTGTTTCAGTTTCGTTTCGGTCAGAACACAACACAAAACGGTAGTGCGAGCTTTCGAACATAGCAGCATTCACTTCACCAGAGAACAAGCAAGGCCTTCTTCACCTTCTCTCGTTTTTTCCCATCTTCATCCGCTTAATGGTTATGGCAACTATGGTGTCTGAACCTGCTTGTTCAACAAGAACGGTTCTTGAAGTTGCATCTTCTATCAGCTCTAAATGGCACTCTTCTCTGTGGAAGAAGAAGCCGCATGTTCAGTTGCTTCAATGTTCTTTCAGAATTAGAGCTTGTAATAGTTCCATGGCTAACAACAAGGACATCTACAATCAAGTGGGTCTGTTTCAAAATGCTATCTTTTTTTTGTGTGATAGAACATGTTCTGACTGGTTTTGGTTAATGTTTATGTTGTTTTTTTGTCTGTGATAAAGTAGTAGCTTTAGCGGTTCAATCAATGTGGATGTGTCTCTTATTACTATTTATGTTTGTGATTGCCCTTTTGCTTATACGGGTGAAATGGGAAGGTGGAAAGTCAAGGAGTGAGGTTTGAAGAGGTATTCTTGGATACAAGTCTGGAGCCTTTTTGTTTTGGGGGGTAGTATGTTGGTACAAGATTTTGATGATGATAACATTTTTTTTTTTTGTGATTTCCAATACATGTTCTAACCAATGTCACAAATAGTGGAGTTTCAAGCTTGTTAGGTTCAATACTTTTTTGTGTGTCTAATTTCAACAGAACTTGAAGATAAGGTCTAAAGAACCGTGCCTATGTGATAAACGATCCACTAATCTGAATATGGAAAATCTCTCTGGGATACCTCTTACCTCTTATCATGTAACCTGCTTAGATAACTAAGTAGTTGGGTTATATGATATGATAAAAATAGAGAAACTGCATAAACTATGTTATTATCTATAAGGGTATAGCTGGTTACCTCCAACACACTTTATTAAATGCTTTGATTTACTTAAATGGAACATGTTGGATGATTTTGTATATTTATGTAAAAAGCTATCTCTTTCAATTAATACTTTGTTTGAAGAATGTTTCTCCTTGTAGTTATCACATATACTTCATGCTAGTTGCATCTATTGTGATCTTAATGGATCTTGCACATCTATTTTCACCTTTCTAAATTTGATGCCATGAAAGTGACTTTTATCATGTGGAAATATTCACTTGATTTCTTCTGTGTCCTCATCCTTCTTAATTTAACTGCCAACCAAACCTCAGCAAATTCTATGTTTCTTGAAAGTTTAATGGCTCTTCTTGATAGTTTATTGATATAAGATAATGATTCACAATAGGATAGTCTGTTGTATTAGCTGCAGGTGACTAGTACTTTTTTTCACTAATTTTTTTTTCATCAGTCATAATAACCATTCAAATATGATCAGGTTTATTTTCTCTAAAAAGGAAAATTGAAGATGCAGTTCTTCGTGCTGAAACATTCACATCAACAGCCTTGGAAATTGAAGAAGCAACAAGGATTAAGCAGGAAGAAATGGTGCGTGATTTTGATATGTGGGATGATCCAGCTAAGTCCAGTGACGTCCTTGTCAAGTTGGCTAACAGTGCCAAAGTAGTTGATTCCCTAAAGGACATGAAATACAAGGTAATGATCTGTTTCTATCAGTTTCTCTTATATATAAAATTTGATTGGTTTGGTATCAATTGTGTAGGCCACTAAACTAATTGGTTTGAAAAAAATATGATTCCTTGTTGTATGTCCTCCAGGTAGAGGAAGCAAAGCTGATCAATCAGTTGGCTGAGATGAATGCTATTGATTATGGGCTTTATAAACAAGCATATGAAGCATCATTGGATGTGAGTGATATTCTAGATCAGTATGAGATTTCTAAGCTTCTTAAGGGTCCATTTGATACGGCAGGAGCATGTTTGGTTATAAAAGCTTCACCTAATGACATCCATTCAAAGGTTTGATAATGTAATGTTTGAACTTCATTATGATTATGTTTAAACTATAACTTATGAATCTGGTAATTGTAAAATTTTGTGTTATTATATTAGTAAAACTTAATCCTGATTGTGATGCATTCTAAAACTGATTCTTCACTCCAGCAGTTTTTTTGAAATATAAATGTATATAATTTGGTAGCATAAGGATGTTAAATATCATCTTTCGTTCACCTCTTGCAAAGAAGTAGAACTTTTGATTTGCCAGTGTATAGCTGTATCAGTCATAAGTTCCTACTTATTTCTATGGTAATGAAATTCCATCTGCAAATGTGGTTCTTTCACTTTAAAATGGTAAAATTTCTAGCGTCGATGTTTTAGTATTGCTTCATTCTTGGAGTTTTGCTTTTCCTTGAAGCAGCAATGAGTACACAAAAGTTTCATTTAATTGGACTTATGGCTATTTAGCAAAACCTTACTCATATGTGAAGAATTAACCACTTTTTTCAGTGTTATGCATATAATAAACACATATTTCATCTAGACTTTGTAAAACTTAGTTTCTGATTGTTTGCTTTATGTTCTAGTTCTTTTTGGTCTTGAGTTATTTATCTAAATTTTTCTGTTGTCCTTTGCCTACTTTTGTGTGAATCAAGCTCTGGGCAGAACAGCTCTTAAGTATGTATCTTAGATGGGCCAAAAGGCAAGGTTATGAAGGAAGGATTGTTGACAAGTGTCCGTTCAAGAATGGAGGAATTAATTCTGCAACTATAGAGTTTGAGTTTGAGTATGCATATGGTTATCTTTCAGGGGAAAAAGGAGCTCACCACTTGATTAGAGGTTCTTCAAATGAATCTTCCCAGCTTGAGGTGTGAACATTTCCTTTCTTCCTGTGTAATTGCAAACTGATTTTCCTTTCTTGCATACTTTGTTTTTTGCATATTGAATTGCATTTTAGAAAAACTCTTTTTTTTGAGAAGAAAATTCTACCACATAATAATTCTAATTCCACCAGATAATATTAATACTTTACATTGACATCACCATTAATTTTTACTGTCATGCATGGACAGGTATAAAACTATCAGTATAAATTTTTAATACAATACACTGAAGTAATCATAATTATCCATGCATGGTAAAAGATATTATATTATGTTATATTTATACATTATAACTCTAATATATTGTAGAAACCGCATTTCAAAAGGATTATATAAATTCATGTTGGATTCCCGATTTGATGAAATATCAGGAAAGTATCGTAAAGTTGTGATCACTGTGACCTTTCTTGAGTTGCTATGATGAGGTTTGATGATTATTACTATAGTGAATTGGTTTATATTAAAATAATCATAGAATGTCATATATTATGAACTAAGTATTGGAATTTGATGAAATAATTATGTTTGCTAATTCAAAATTTGCAGGCTAGCTCAGCAACTGTAGATGTTATTCCCATGTTCTTTGAAAATGCTTGTGATCTTGAAATTGATTCTGAGGATTTGATCATCTCATCTCCCTCCATTCAAGGGGAAAACAAGAGACAAACAGATCTTACAGTTTGCATTCAGCATCTACCTACTGGCATAAGTGTCCAATCCTCTGGTATGCATATGTTTGTGTTCAGATGTTTGCTTCTTAGTCTTAGTTGCAAAATGTCCCATAGGTTGTGCTACTTTTTCTCTTTTTTTGGCCTTTGACGATATGTTTGTCAGCTGAAGATTTCTACATGCACATATTAAAATATCGTCAGTTGAGTAGCATATCGTCAGATACCAAAAATATAAAAAAAAATGGAAAGTATAAAAATTTTAAGTATTAAATAGAACAAAACATTTAATAAAGAAAAAGAAAATTTTCACTTACTTTCAAAAGGAAAACTTTGACCAGCATATAAATGGGGATTTTACTTGATTACATTTAATGGTTTCTTTGTGTAGGTGAGAGAAGCCACTTTGCAAATAAGATGAAAGCACTAAACAGACTGAAAGCCAAACTTCTAGTGACAGCAAGGGAACAAGAAGTTGGAAGTATAAAAAGTATAGAGAAGGACAACATTGTGAATCCATGGCAAGAAGAAACTAGGAGGTACATTTTTCATCCCTACAAGTTAGTACATGATGTAAAGACAGGCATTGAGATGCCAGACCTCAATTATGTTCTTGAGGGGAATATTGGAACCCTTATTGCAGCTCATATTAATAGCAGAGCCATGTCATAAGGTCTGAATCCATATTCCATACACCACCATATCATCATTGTTGTGAAATTGTTCACTTTTTCAATCCTGCAAACTTATTAGGATTTACTTCAATCCCTTGATTTCATGAGAAAAAACAGTATCAAGTTATCCATTTTGGTATATATTGACTGATTTGTTGATGAGTTGAATGTAAATTGCATTATATTCTAAACATTTTATTATTTGGTTTTTTGGCATCAATGATATGTTTTGAGAATATTGGCCTAAATATTTGTAATTTGAATTAATTTTTGGGAGGTTTTGTTGGTTATGTTCCAATTATTAAAATAGTGTTTAGATAAAACGAAAGATATTAGGTTATTATTTAGATTTAGGAAGTTTTGACTGAGATATTAGGTATGAACTATTTATTGTTGGAAGCAATGACTAATGTTAGAAATTGTTATTCCCCTCTTCTTATGTGCTTAAAGGCATATATACCAAGCAATCTAATTAAATTATTTGGTTAATGAGGAAATACTTTAAAGGCTAAGTTGCAATCTTTTGTTTTTATTTTTTTTTCATTATTTTAGTTTCCAAATTTTAGAAACTCTTCAATTTGATTCAATTTTTTTATTATGTATACGCCTTCTTTGTTTACTTTTTGTCGAATTGAACCATCAACCTAATATGTTCATTTGAGATATCATCAAGAAATAATTAAAACATAGAAATGAAAAAAAAATAAATGTATACAAAATTAAAATTTAGACCTATTTTTGAATTTTCTAAAATTAATAACTTAATTGTGAAAAAAGAAGAATAAAAATCAAGGATAAAAATTTAGAGATACAAATTTTATAACATAGCTTATTTTATATAATCGGAGTTAAACTCCAACAAAAAAAGAAAACACAATATGAATAATTGAAAAAAATAAAGCACAAAAATAAATATAAAGTCAAATAGAAGCGCTAGAAGGAGGTCTTGAACCTCCGACCTTGTGGTTAACAGCCACACGCTCTAACCAACTGAGCTATTCCAGCTATGCTATTATAATATAAAATCTAGTATTTATAGTGTCTTATTGAATTCATCCCTTTAAACTTTGTTTAATTTAAAAATATTATTTTATTTAATAACTTCTTAATTTAATAAATTAATTTTAATCATACGTGGAATAAATCGTCTGTTAAGACAAAACTTCCTTTGAGACATAAATTCATCCTCTTAAGTTGTTTGAATTTATTTTTTTAAAAAACTGGTTAGACGTTAAATTTTAATCTGATAATAGAGCTATTTCTTAAAAGCAAACACACATGTAAACGTGTGATAATTGGTTTTCTAAAAACCACAATTTGAATACACGTTGAAACAAACTTTTATAAAATTGTTTCTCATGAAGTTCATTTAAATAATGTTTTGGATAGATACTTTTATAAGATAATTTTTTTTATAGAGAAATATTTTTTTAAGAAAAACAAAAGATATTGTTTTGATAAATAGTTTTAAAAGAAATTAAAATTTAAAAATTTACAAAACTAGTTTAATTACTTAAAACTACGTAATTTTAAAATTTATTTAAAAATAAAAATTTGATTTTTTTTTCAGTTTCTTCTCTCAAATATAACTAGTCTCTTTTTATATTCTCTCATTTAATAAGTTTTTTCTTGATATCATTGATCAGCTCTAATAAATATGTTGTTGGTTGAACTGACGAAGTTTTTTAGTTAGAATTGACAATAGTTCTTGCTTTTGTTTCATCACCAAAGTTTTATTTTTTAGAATAATAAGGTACTATAAGTTATAATTATTATTGTTACATATTATACATTCACATATCATTAAATTTACTTACATATGACATAATGTTAATGTCACACTTTTATCAACAAATATTCAACAAATATTTACGTTGATATTGGTCTTTTTGTACTATTTCTCAGTGAAAACAAAAATCAATTTTTTTATTAATCATCTCGTAATTGAAAAATGACATCAACCCAAAATTAAGCTCTATAATTACCTCCTAATTTTACAATGTATTTCAATACCAAGCTAATACTTCATCTCCTACTAGTTTACAATTTTTTCATATTTGGAATACTAATGTTTAACACTTGATTTTTAAAATTACAGGAAAGTTTTAATTTAGTCCTAGAATTTAAATAAATTAATTTTTTTTTACATTGTAGGAAGTCCTAATGTATTATAATTAAAATGTAATTTAATTTATCCGTATTATTATTAAAATACAATTTAATATACATGTAAGAACTAAATTACACTTTTTAATGAGATAGTGTTATTTAAATGCAATTTAGTATATATATATATATATATATATATATGTATATAAAATAACTAAATTACACTAATAATAATATATAAGGACTTAATTAAAAATAATGACAAAAACAAAAATTAGTTTTAAATTTTATTTATTCATTCATTCAAATTCTAGGATTAAAACAACACATTCTCATGGCAGTGGATTTGAAAAAAAAAAGTAACACCACTGTAATACAAATTGTGAGAAAGGATTTTCAGATAATCTCAGCTTCTCTGTTTCTTCCATTTTGGCCTGCAAAAGATTCACATTGTGTCTCTGAAGAAGCTCTCTGTCTCTTATTACTCGCCAAAGGCGAAGGGAAAAGCCATCGATTGCTAACAAATTAGGAACAATGTCATTGTATGTTAAGGTAATATGTGCTCAACTTTTTCCAAGAATTTCTTACATAGTAAACTTTGTTGACTTTTATTGACTGTCTAACACTGAAGGGTGCCTATATAAACCTATGTTGTTTCAAAATGCTTATGAATAAAAATCGTACCTTGTTTTCTCTTCCCCTCTCTCTTAGTGGTTTGATTGTAACCTTCCATTAGGGTTACCTTGTGGTGTTGTTGGGGTTGTTCGGTTCTTTTTGGGAGGACCCTCGATTCCCTTGATTGCTGGTGTTGGAAACTTAACCGTTTCTATGAAAGAAACGTTGCTTGCAAGAATTGATTACTCAGAGGTCTGGAGAGTAATTTCGGTTTGCATGATGATAGGGGATCCAGAGGAGCAAGATCAAGTTCTTCCTGTGTTTAAAGCACTTATGCTTTTAAAGCAAAAGAAGTCAGTGGTTGAATATCATCTATGAACAACGGATACTCATAGAGACATTGATTCGACACCGACATTGACACGTATAATTTTCAAAATATAACACACTTTTATATATATATATATAGAGTCTAAATATTTTTTTTTATATATAAGATTTTTTTTTTATTTTTATAATAAATTTATAAATTTTTAAAAAATTATTATATTGATCCTTTTAAAATTATATTGAAACTGTAATAGAATTATTAGATATTTAAAATAATATGAGACACGTAACTTAAAATACTTAAAATGAATGGAGTGTACGAGCTTCATAGAATATCATTTTCAATAATTACAAAATTGAATCTAAATGACAAATATCTTTTTAAGTTGCTTTTTAGTGGGTTAAAGAAGGAAATAAAGATGATGACCCTATAATTAGGCATGTTTTGTCGTGGTTATTTTTGGAGGTGTTTTCTAATTTTCTCCCCAGCCCAATTGAAAATTTGGAAGAAAATTGAACAAAAGAGAGATGTCTTATGAGATTTTAAGTCAGCAGATATGTATTTTACCGATCAGGGAAAATAAAGTGTTCCATTTCCTTAGAGTCACATCTAGTAAATGAAAATGCTCCATGAATTGTCTGATTCTCATTATATTTCTAAGGGCTAAAAGCTTCAGGAGACTTCTTTGAACAGTAGAAACTGAAAAGCATGCTTTCTATACAGATATTGGGTTTGGAGGAAGATATAAATAGGCTCACATTATTCATGTGGCAGGCACAAAAGGGAAGGTACTCTTTTCGTTATTTTTATGTTTTATATTCATTTTATCAATTTGTTGGAAAGTCACTTCAGACATTTTTTTCCTTCAAAATTCAAGAACAAATAATTATTATGAACATTATATAACTTTAAACAAGTTGGTGCTTGTCTTTGATGGTTGAAATAAAGAGGTTACACAACAGGTATTCAACTAATCTATAGTTGTCAGGTATCCAACATGACAGTAAGCACATCCCTAATATTCATATTATCTTTAATTTCCCCCCTTTTGTAA
>Ga0099825_1005185_pt1 | contig 16831 bp, 5 predicted proteins | sample SiratroredBW_FD_76838 | JGI IMG/M metagenome (GOLD analysis project Ga0099825, IMG submission 76838) | Root nodule microbial communities of legume samples collected from California, USA - Siratro red BW | ecosystem: Host-associated > Plants > Roots > Nodule | place: USA: California | collected...
ATATATATATAATTAAATTGGGAAGTTGATTTTGCTCCTTTTTTCTGTAACCTTTCGTGTAGCATTTTGAAGTCGAAGCACATGATGTTTAAACTTATCAAAATCGATTTGCATTCCAGGACCGAAAGCTGGGTCTCGCACTACAACGAATTCATCCCAATGTTCTTTAGCCTTCTCCGTGTTCCCAAGCAATGAGTATATAATTGCCTGTAAAATAATTTCAAGACAATTTCACATAATTAATTCATGCACTTTTATGTTTATGTTTATATTGATGCAACAAAATGAGAAAAATATAATATTTTACTATAATTAATAAAACATATGTTTTATCTAAAAAGATTTATAATTTTATAATTTATGTTGAAGATAAGTCTTCAATAATTTATATAAATAAATACAAATATCACTTTACATAAACAGATATTATAAAGTTGTGTTAAAATTTATTTTTTAAAAATTTTATTAGATTTTATTATCGAATTATTCTTAAATATATTATTTTAAATACGAGTTGAATAATTTCTATGTGAGAAATATAAGTATAAACTTTATTTTATAAACTAATTTTGTTAGGTAAAAAAAATAGGTTACTTAAGTTAATAATTAATTTTAATCATTTTAGTTAGAAAGCTTTGACACCATTAGAAAAATGTTGGCAAAGGTATGGTATATGTACCTTGTAGAGTGGGCGTCGTGCATCTTTGAGCGATTCATCTGCCAAACATTCGCATTGCAAGGCACCTTCTAAATCTGAAGTTCCTCCCTGCCATTAACACGTTCAAGAATTCTTGTCAAAGAATTTTCTTAACGAAAAATGTTAAATAAAACTGAAATTTGATACCTTGTAGATGAGCACTTCTACTAATAACATTTCAAACTCGTATGCTTCATGTGGTTTCTGCTTTTCATTAGCCTCTTTCAGTGCTGGTCTAAGTATTTTCTCTGCATAATCTTCCACTTCCCACGTCTCCAAGTCTCTTACTTTTTGCTTCAATGCATCATATATAACACACTCTTAATTGCTTCACATATACCAAAAACTAGTTCTGATTTGTTTAAAGATAAATAATAAAGCAAAAAAAGAAACATTAAATAGTGACACTTCCCACCGTTAATCTGGAACATGAAGAAGCAGGTAAAATATATTAGTGTATCAAACCTGAAGAATCATTAAATCAGGTAAATCCTTTTGAAGTTCCCTAATAAGAGCATGGGCACTGTCTAATGCTGATGGCTGTTCATACTGTTCTGTCATCAATCTATCCAACGCTGGATACCCACTATGGAGTTCTCTAACGATGAAGGACCTGGTAGCGTGAAATCTATTAGGCCCGGTCTTGGGCTTGGGCTTGGGCCTGGTCCTTCTAAGTAGCACAAAAATCAAAAGAGAAAAACAGCCAAGGATTACATAAGATATTGCTTTCGTGGCATTTTCCTCGTACTTAGAACTCAAATATGAAACAAAATTTTTAAGATCTTCACAGCTACTTTGAGCAAGAGAAAAGTTACAAAACTTTTCTAGCAGCGCGTTCATACTCGAGCACTGTTCCTTTTACTCCACGAAAGAGAATGAGAGTGTATTTTTTCAGATGAATGTTTTTCTAAGAGCCAAAGTGAAAGCAATATAAATAGTGCTACATGGCTTGTGAAATGTCATCAAGTACTGTGATTCTATGCTTGACATATAGGTCAAGAAATGAATGTCTTATTAAAGAAAACCCTTGTTCTAAGTAAAAGATATATGCTCTGCTCAAGAACAAAAAGTAAAAGATATGGAAGCTGCTCATAGATCATTAGTAATGGAAGCATCAGAAACTGATATATCCTTCTCCATGAATAATGTATGATGTGCAACCACTCTAGATTTCAAAATACTTCTTCTAAAATAAAGAGTAATTTTGATACAACTAAAAATTACATGACTATGTTATGTTATAAGAATGACCAAACTATTTCTCATTTTTGTCAATGATTAATTTGCTTAAAGAAAAAACCCATTGACCACTTATAAGGTCTCTCTTATATGCTTTCATCCATAAAACCTAAATATGAGACGTTCTTTCAAAAAGCTATAGTTTAAGTAAAAGGTATATGACATTTGAATAAAAAAATTACATAACAAAATAACTTCATCCTAAAAGAAATTAAATGCATTTATAAAAACGACATTTACCATCTAAACGAAAAAAAATATAATAAATTGATAAACTTTTAAGAAAGAGATCTTTGAATTATCTAATCTATATTTAATTTTGAGTTTCTTTTAATTCCATTGTGTATTTAAATCTTTACTCGGTCTAATGAAACCCTTTTTTTTTTTGTACCACTATCTCCCAAACATTTGAATTCATCTAATATTTTTTAAGAGAAACTATCTATATTTTATTGGCTCCATAAATTTATTTAAAATCAGATAAAGCTTGCTTTCCCATATTAAATTGGGCCCAAAAAAGCCTGTTAAAAAGAACTTGGGTTTTAAAAGTCAAACTCCGTTTGCAATACCAGCAAGCTTGCGTTTTTGTGCAAACGACCTGGGTTCCGTACAAACAATTCTTTTCGGCCCAATTAACTAAAGTATTGTCCAAGCCAACCTTTTTGTTGACATTAACATCTTTAGGTTTTTTCAGCACCCCCATTATTACTATTGCACCTCCACACTAGCAGATCATGCCTGCCGTCCCTCACTGTTCATGCCACCACTACACCGTTCTCCACTTCACTGAGAGGAAGAAGAAGAGGAAAAAGCTCATTTTGGAAGTCATATACGTATTCATGTCTTGCAGAAAACTTATCCCAAAATTTTGTTCGAAAAGTCCTAATCCAAAATTTTGTTTCATGTCATATACTAATTTATGAAATTAGTATGATTTCATTCATTTCACTAATAATATTAAAATTTTAAATTTGTATTAACAATCTTATTTTAAAAATAAAAACATAATGTTGGTTTGAAGTCATATTCTCAAAACTATAACTTTAATATTTATTGATTTAAAATTAAACAGCGATGGTTAACAATCGTTCTTAATTAGTAATGGATTTTTAGCAGCGTTTACTTTTTTTCACAGAATCAAACCAACAAATGATGAGATACAATTCAGCTTTGGTCACACTATTTTTCAATTTACCCATTTAAAAACTACTTTTGATAAATATTTTTTTTATTGTTTTTTATTAAGTTATAGAATTGTGGACATAGAAGTATTGTGTTAATAACAAAAGGGGGTAAAATTATGTCTAGATATCTTTGAATAAAATTATTTGATTTGTCAAATTGTTTTTAAAGATAACAATACATACTTCAATCTTCTTAATAAAACTTATGTATGCTTGGTGAATACAAAATCTATTGAATTTATGGGTAAATTTTTCTGAAAAAAAAAAAATCCTCTGGTATGATGTATGCATCTGTGCAAGAAGTGATATGTTAAGATTGAACTGCAAATTATGATGAACAATTGAAATAAATAAGAAGAATGTAAAGTTTTAGGGTTAAAGAAGATTTGGCAAATAAATTTGATATTGATCTTTTATCACAGGCATTGTGATGTGCATGAAGTCCCCCCAAGGGACCATTTGAGGTTTCCACTGATAGAACTGTTTGCAAATTCAAAAGTAATGTCACTGTTAACCTTTTTGAGATCTCTTACCCAAAATACCTCCAACCAAAAGATACCTCTATCTCCAAACACTGGATTTCTTACCCAATATATCTCTTCATTAGTTCGTACTTATGAATCATATGAATCAAAAGAAGGACACACGGTAATTTAAAATGTCTGTCAAATTATGCTGATATATATTTTTTTATAACCACTGATTTTTAATAGAACTACAGATCCTTCTTTCTAATGGATAATTTATCGAAATCTTTAACTCGTACGTAAAATAATATATTAAAAATAGTTCAATAATAACAGGTCTAACAATTTTTAAAAAATAATTTAGGATACTATTTGAAAAAGTAATTTTTAAATCTATCTTAATCTTAAAACTGACTTTTTTTCGTTCTTTTATTTATTCATTTATAAATGATTGAAAGTTTTTACCACTATTTATTAATTATAAAATGCATTTCGAAGTGTCGAAATTTAAAATAGTTGAGTTTAAGTATAAAACATTATCTACATTTAAAGATAGAATGTTGTAGTTGATTTAAAAGAAAAACTCAGAAGCTCATTTAGGTTAATTGATAATGGGTTTTACATGAGTTTACTTATACCTGATTAGTGTTCTAAAGCTGTTGAAAAAGTGAAGAGTGAAAATGTGGGTAAAAAAAGGAAGGTTTTGAAATGAGACAGATATATTGCGCGTGATATATGGTGTTTGGGGGTGGATGTAGAAATGAGTGTGTGGGCACTTCACAACTGGTAGTAGTAGTAGTACAGAGGAAGGCTTTTTCGAAAAGCGATGGAGAATCGAATCCGAGTGAGTACAGCGATGGGTAGCATATATGGTTTGAAAAATTGAACTTAGGGAGGAAGAAAGTGTGTGGGCATAGGGTGAGGAAAGGAAATGAAGCAGTGTAAACCGTTTATTAAGGATGACATGGCCACCGAGAAAAGCAAAAAAGAAATAAAAATGTGTCGTAGTAGTGATGAATATGATTTATGTGAGTTGGAGGCAGGGAGGACCAAAGCATATATGTATTTAGTTTGGTACGTATGGCCCGTGAGTTAAAAAAATGGTGAGATAGAGATGGAAGTAGTTAAGTTGAGAATGCGTGTGAGGCTAAAGGGATGAGGTGTCAGGAGGTGAGAGGGGGACTGTGTGGAGAGAATGGGAAAATGCAGCACGTGGGTGGGGAATTTCTACCCCAAGAAAAGCAAGGGAATGTGAAAGTGATTGAGAGAGAGGCCACCCATCAAAAACTCTGTAGTAGTAGTAGTAGTCTTGTACTGTGTGGAATGGGTCAGAATTAATGTGTTGTAATAACAACTGCACCTTCCTCTGCTTCTCAATAAGGGCCGTCAAATGCCCAACAACATGTACATGCTTCCCTTTCCTGTCGGATAACAGGTCCCACACCTCACTATTTTATCAACCTTTTCTCCCTTCCTCAACTTCACACCCTTAATGCTCCATATAATACACAACATTTTCTTATATTCAAAAACAGACAATAATTATTGTTACATATGGTTGTTTGAAGAGGTTTATCCTTAGTTAATGATGTGATGAAGTGAAATAAAAGGAGATATAATTGGAGGTGTGTAAAGTAAGAAGGAAGTCATAAAGGCGACTTAAACTGCCATTTTCTCTTGGTGATTGCAATAGAGAGTGTTTCTTAGGAATCCCATCAATCCATTCAGTGTCCTTCGTCAGTTTGTCCACTACACCACATTTTCTTTGCACTAATTAGAACCTTCTTTGTTCGTGTAAGTTAGGTGATGCTGTCAGCCAATGGTAACTCCTATTGGCGTGGCCCTAGTGCATTTCACTCCTTTCTTTTCCTCCATCCACCACACACACCTTTTTCCAATCCTTAAAAAAAATGGATTATTGAGTTTAATAATATATAGGTGAGAAGTAAAATTATGAAACAGATAGGAAGTAGTGACACACTGGAACACATCTCACTCAATTGAGACTGCAGCAAAGAGATGTCACAATCAGTCAATCGCGCAGAGACCACTCACTCCATATGCATTTCTCAACTTTATAGCTTGCCATTACCATATTAGCATTCCCATCTGCAACACACGTCTGTTTTCTTTTCTTTCCCTTCCCTAGAAATTTTGGATATGCATTACTTCAACAACTCTCCTCTTTCTGTCTTCATAAATATAAATATTGGCAGTAAAAGGTTCACATAAAGCTAAACTCATCATGAGAACAGTAACCATATCTCAATTATTGAACACACATTTCCTTTCTCATGCTAAATCTTCCTCACCAATTATTAGTCTAGTAACTAGTTATCCCTACTTGGAATAAATTCCACTTCCATTCTCATCAAGACCAAACGTAACCATAACACTATTTATTCTTCACACACCATCAATTCATGCCTATTTTTATAAACACTCTCACTCTCCCCATCCTTATCCATCACACTCTTTCCAAAATTATCTCCATCCCATCCCAAATTTTTTACAACTTATTATCTCTGCCCTTATCCACAACACTCAACTTTATCTTAAAATCTGAATTCATAAATAATTTCATCATCTTGTAGCTAAACTATCACTAAGCAAAATGCGCTAAATTTGAACAGGAAAAAAAAAAAAAGTGTTGGTCGTAAATTAAAGTACTATGAATTAGGCATGAAAAGTGGAAGTGTGGTGGAGAATGTAGTCGTAGTGTTTTATGAGTTACATGAAACGTATTTAGTTTTGGCAAGCATTGATAGAAATGGTTGATGCCGAAACTCGAAAGGTCTTAATCTAAATCCGCACGGGCAAAATAGGTATGCTGTTCAAACGGGAAAGCACTACAGTAAGCCTATCTTTGATGGTGCTTCTTCATAAGTTTTGTTTCGATTACCGACTCTGAAAGGAAGGAAGTCAAAAATAAAAAGAAAAAGAAAACACGAGTCAATGTTGAGATCATTTTATTCATTTATTATTTGATATTTTTAATATTATCTCACTAATTATTATCATAATAAAAAATACTCGTAATTAATTATAAAAAATTAAGTAAAAGTTTTTAACGTTGAGATAATTTACAATTTAATATTATATATCTTTTAATTAATATAATAAAAACAAAACATTCATAATTATGGAGTTAATTTACATCTTAAACTATAGAGAGAGAAAAATAAAACAATTAATTGTGTATATAATATAAGAGTCGAATCAAATATCAATTTGAATGTAATTTCTTATTTTATGTTTTATTTGGATGAATATATGAATTTTAGTAGATTCGAGATAGTAGATTTAAAAATATTTAAAAAAATAAATTGAGTTGTTTAATTTAAAAAAATAAAAAATTTGTAAGTAATATGATAGATATAATTAATATTTTAATTTTTTTTAATTATAAAAATATAAAATGATAAATTTACTCTTATCTTTACATATAAAAAATATTTTTATTTTTGAAACACTATAAATATTCGAAGACATCTTCTAAATATAAAACTATAATTGAATTTCGAACTTCAAATAAAATAATATCTGAAATAGTATCTTCCTAACAAAATTTAAACATTAACATCATGTATACGAATAGGAATCGATTGATTAGTTACTTTTCTGTGTAGATCGGGGTCTTACATCTCCTGTGGGTTCATATTTTTAAAAAAAAAAATTATTGTTTTTCTTTATAAAATAAAGGAGAAAGTTGGGTTTGACAGCAAATGAAAACCCTTTTTATCTTTCTTACTAGAATCTGTTCTTAATCACGGAATACAGATACAATTTAAACCGACATCAATTAAATGAAGTACTCAATTAGGATTTTTATTAAAGTAAAAGATAAATAAAACTCTTAAGTCTTGTATCACATTGAAAGATCACAGAAAAATATATTATAAACTCAAAATAATTCATAAAAAGTTAGTATTCGATATTTAATATATAAATATTAATTATTCTATATGTAAGTTGATGAATTTAAAAAAAAAATGTAACAGATACTTTAGAAGTGGTTTAAATATTAACTTTTTTTGAAAATGTTTTAAGTAGTTTAACGAATGATGCACTTAGAAGAAGTATCATTATCGAGAGTGATTGTGATATTCCTTAAAGCTTTTCAATACGTCTCCCAACCAAGATCACTCAAGTTGGTCTTCTTTGACCAACCAAAATCTTCTTCCAGCACGGTAGAAGAGCTAAGCATGGGACAAGTACTGAAGCTTTACGTAAAACAATAAATAGTCTGCACAAAACCAGGGGCTAGTCCATTGCCTCCACTATTTAACACCCCACCAATGATGTCATTAGATTTTCTATTAAAAAATTAGGGGATCACCTATTGGTTGCTAAAAATTAAATAGAAAGTATGTATCATACACTATGAGTCTGTCTGAATTAAATTCAACCATTCGGTTTAGATTCACACATTTTTATCATTCTTTAAATTGTCTAAAAATATTTCATTTAATTGAAAGAACAAGAGAAAGAAAGGTAAAGAAAATTTTAACTATGATAAGGTATTAAAGTATAAGTTTAAATTTTGTATTTGGTAGAAATGACAAAGTTGAACGATACATATAAAGAAGAAGACTCACAAATATAAGGTATTAAGATTTTGGATTGAAGACAGTGTCATTCTCTATTATGTTAGCTCATGTTTCATTCTTGTGAGATCTCTCCAAAGTTTTCTTTTTTGAATTCTCCCAACAAATATATCAGAGTCGATGGTTCGTCTTTGTCATAAGATAGATGGTTCAGTTTGAGTGTGAGTCTAAATCCCACATTTGGTAGAAATGAGAAAGTTGAACAACATATAAGAAAGAAGACTCACAAATTCAACGCCTTAAGGTTTTGCGTTGAAAATAACGTCATTCCCTTTTATATTAACTTATATTTCATTCATTATTGTGAGATCTCCTCAAATTTATTACTTGTCATTCAAACTTGTTGAATTTACTTATTCCTTTTCCGATGTCTTTTATTTATACTTCAGTTCTCTAGTCCCTACTTCGTTATCTTCACATTTTCTTTTAAATGATAACATGTTTCATAATAAACTTTTCAAGTCCTTGTTGTTCCAACAATTTAATAAAGGATCATTATATTGAAATGGGAAATAAAATTTACAATTTTCTTATAAAATCTTTCGTTCATTTCATTTTAGAATGAACGGCCTACAATATAATTTTGACATTCACAAATAAATTAGAGATTTCACAAATAAAATAAATAGTAAAATGTTGAAAGAACTACCATTATATTAACATTTGGACGATTTGCCTTCTCATCCTATTTGGTTATTTTTGTGGCCCCAGACGAGTATACCCTCGCAAGATAAATATTTTGTGCTTAATATTATTTGTCGAAAAATATATATCTTAAACTAAATTATTATTATATATATATATATATATATATATATATATATATATATATTATTTTAATATGTGTGGAGAGAGAGAGAGAAAAAAAAAAGTTTAATTTTGTTTGTTTAATTGAAGAATAATATGAAAAGAAAATTTAAAAATAATGAGATTTACTATATTATTTTTTTTATCTACATCATATTTTTAATTTTTTATCATTAAATAAGTTAAATTACATAATTTTTTATTTTTCATTTTTTTACTTTACCACATAATTAAACACTCAATTTTATTTATTTCACATTTCTCAACTTATTTTTTTTTTTCATTGTCTTTATTTCTTTTCCAGAACTAAATAGGGCATAAGACTGATAATTTATGTGGACAAATTAATTGATTTGACCTAATCTTGTTTCATATACTACCAAATTTTAATATAGTCAAATTTAATTAAACGTCCCTGTCAAAAATGTTGAATCAAGTAATGACAAAAATAAACCAATTTCCAAGTTGTCTTCTGATAGTTGTGTTAAAATAACAAGATAGAAATACATGATTGATTTTGTCATACATTGATAGTATAATTTGTTTGTCTTAGAAAAAAATATACCGAACACAATAATTTTGGTCAAACGGTATTTATTGTATTCGCCTCCTAGTGAATATATTTTAAAGATCTTTGTTGTGTTACTGAGAACAAATTATCTTTGTTTCAGCTCATTTGTCTTTATGAATAAGACATTTTGCTGACTTATTTATTCGAAGCTAGTTCTTGAAAGGTCAGCCATGTTGGTTGTCGAGTTTTATGAACATTGTACTTACGCTGCAATGCATCCAAGAAAACTTGTCTTGCTCCATTTTACACTGAAACATCTAGATAAAAATAATAAATAGGGAATTTTACGTTAATTGATTTACTTTATGTAGGTTGGGGTAAGAAATTAAGGACAGCTACCCCATATTGCTTGGTTGTTTGTTTTTTTCTTTTATCTGCATTGTGGAGTCATTTCTTGCTTTCCCCGTTCTCTTTTCTCTTGTTTGGGTTTGTATTTGTATGAAACGTACGTACTATAGTGTACTTAAATTTTTAGTGTTTGATTGAAGAGACAGTCACGGTTGAATGTTTCGTAATTTAATTATTACATTTTGACCAAATGATGTCACTATGTATATATGAAGAATATAACTAAATATTATAAATTTTTAAAGAATATGCTCATTAATGCCAGATATATCTACATTTACGTATTCAAATATTGAGGTCAATAAGGTCATTTAAAATGCATCTAAATAGCTGATTTTCTTTATATCAAAATTGATGGAGCAAATAAAATGCAACTATACACAGATTTATTGACCATTTTAATTATAAATAATTTATCTCTATTTTTTTTCTTCTACGTGTTTCACTAATTATTTTTTACGCGTTAATTATTAATCAATATAATATATAATTTTATTGATTTATTACATTAATTATTAATTCGCGTGTCAAAAAATTAATTAAAATAACAAGAAAGAGATATAAAATGGGATAAATAACTTGAATCCTTCGGTTATACATTTTGAAATATGATTTTTATAAATTTGGTTTTGTAGTTTGCTTTTACTTTTTCCTCTTTTTCTTGAGATTCATGATTTAATTATGTTGTCGTCATTATTTTCATTGCCATGTTTGTTTTACTTCAATAAATAAAATATAGATGAGCATTTTATTATATTTAGAAAATTATTGAAATGTGATATTATGGAAATACTATAATTATTTTTAATATTTATAATTGACTTACATGCTAAACGTGTTATAATTATGGAGATTGGGTCAGTAGTTATATTTAGTTTTGTAAACTTCGTTTACTCTGTACAATTGGCGCCGGTAAACGTGTCGGCATTATAAAAAAGAAGTAGATTTTTCTTTTAAAAAATTGTCATCTCCTAATAATTAAGATTAGAGTTTAATCATTAATTAATAAGTATCTCAAACCTCTGTGACGCCAAAAGATTGAACTAAAAAGACTCATATGTCACAGCTTTAAACAAACCCGGTTATCCTAATTATGTTTACCCGCTCTGACTAATTATAACTTGTTTAATAGGAACATGCAGGCATTAATTGTTGTTTTTCTTTTGACACATTTAATGTAGATGAAATCAAATAAAACAAATATGTCTAGACACTAACTACCTAAATGGCAGATGTTGAATCCAGCTGTCAAACAATTAGCATTCAAATTAAATACTTAAGACTTCCTCTTTCTTCCATATGGCTATGTTTCTAAGATTATGACTACCCCCATAGGATTAATTTTAGTCATTCAATATTTAAAATATATTATTCTACAGAAAACGTAATATATAATTTTTGTCTTTATTTTTTGAAGTTTCAGTCAAACGCTTATTTTTTTCTTTCCGTCATTGTTTTCCTCAGGTATACCACCAAGAAGAAACACGATGTTTTATATGTAATTGTTTGCTCCGAAAACTTCATAAGAAATTCCAAAACAGATTAAAACCCGGCCCAACATAGGATGCCTCATTTTTTTCTTGTATATCAAGAATATTTTTTAACCGTGAAAAAAATAGTTCTTTTTTAAATATAGAAATTATCAAAGTAAGTATTACTTTTCAATAAAATGTTTTTTATACATAAAATAAGGATCATATGACACCTCACAACTAATTAGCTTGAGTATCTATCCAATTTATCAGTGATCATCTTGTTCGTTATCAAGTTCTTTCGACACAACACTATTAAATGTGGTGTTTAAGTCACTAAACAATGTAGTTTTAGAGTATAATTTCTTACTTTTCAGTCCTTATATATGATATGTGATTTCCCGATTCTCGAATAGATTGGAGGCTTGCAATGTTATTAGTGGTTACACATGCTTAAGTCATACTTGAAGAGAAACATTACTTCAAACCAAGGGACATCAATACATATAAAAGATATCGAGGAATCAGTATAAATTGAGGATGGTCATTTTAAAAACATTATTGAAGTAAAGATATTCTGCAATTTTATTAAAATTGTTAAAAAATTATTTTAATTATCTTTAATTTTTTTCTCGGATGTAATAATTATTAGATATATATAAATTTTATAATTAACTATTTTATGTTAAAATAATATTTTATAAAAAATATATTTTTTATATTTTTACAAGACAACTTTTAATTTAATGGTAGTATTATTTCTATGACATATTTAATATCTACTAAATTAAACCATTCTGTTTTTCATTTATAAAAAAAATCTTCCTTTTGTATTATTCTTTAATTTTTTAAAATTTTTTAGTTAATATGAGATTAAAATCATAAAAATACTGCTTTGTTAAAATCACATAAGTTTCTAAAATATTTTTTTACGTATTATAAAATACAATGCTATAATTTTTATTGATATGGTTTTTATCTAAAAAGGGTATACATTTTTAAATAACAATAATTTTTATATAATACATTTTTACATTGTTTAAAAAATGGCTTTTATTCACGTGCCACAATATGCTTGTTAATTCATTCACTTCGGTTACCAACACAAATGTGTAAAACGTGAGTAATTTATTTAAGGTTCTGACTCATTTCAAATGTGGACTTTTGTGAGAATAGCCTAAAGAGTTGGATTGACCGACATGCAAACTTCAAGCCTAAGTTAGATAGTGTTTAGTTTCAGGTTTATAATCTCAATTTTTAGATGTAAAACAAATTAAAAGCTATTTAAAATAATTTTAATTAAAATACAATTTATAGATTTATCCTTAACTTGATTGAAGAAAAAAATTATTATTATTATTATTTTAGTATATGATGAGTTATTTTAAGAAAACTTATAAAAATATTTATTCCGAAGTGTTGATTTATTTTAGAAATTTTTTAATATTTAATTTAATGGTTTTAGTTATGTCATATTAATTTTAATTTAGTATTTATTGATACTTTAATTCTATCTTTATTTCATATGTATACATACATACATATATATATATATATATTAATTTATGAACTAATTTATCAAATACTTCTAATTCAACTAACTAACAAATTTAATTTATATTAATTATATTCTCTAATATGATTTTATGTATAATCATTTGTGAGCTAGTTTATCAAATACCTCTAATTCAACTAACTAATTTATTATTTCAGAACTTATAAACAAAAAGACTATTTAATGTATATTTATAACTTAAGAACTTATTCACTACTAAGTAACTTATTTACTATAAATTAACTTATCAACTAAAAATTAACATAACTTATTTATTAAGAATTAACTTATCAATTAACAATCAACTTATTATTAGATATTTGTACAAAACAAACCCGTAATTGATCTTAAAGGATTTTTATATACAATATCTAATTATCATACTTATGATATCATAAATTCTAATAGTTTTTAATTCGCTTGTGAAATATTAAAAACAGTAAGATATAGTAAAAGAAGTTAGATTCTCTTCGATGTCGCTCTTTATAAAAATTGTTGAAGTTAAACAACTCTGTTTGAAAATTTTTGTTGATGATGGCGTAACATTACTTATACAAATACGTCACTTGGTACAATATGTATATATAGTGACATTTTTGTAAGAAAGAACATCGATAAAGAAACTATTTCAAATATTAATATGTTAAGTTTATGATAAAACTCAAAATTAAGTTAAACATTTACGCTATAAAAAATATTCCTGTAAATATTTATGTAAAATACTTAAATTGATGTGGTATTTCGGGCTTTGCGTAAACAACCTAGTTAACTAAAAACAAGGAAACACAATTAGCTGAAAAATAATGATTTTATGTGAAAATATATAATTTTTAGTACAGACGAATTTATGCAATTACGTCTAACAAATATTTTTTAAAGAAGAATATTACGATGTGATGTTTGTAATTGTGGTTCAAATTCTACTTCCTGGCACTTATTAGTTCGGAATATTCTTGAATGGGTGATTTGTTTCTCTCTTGAAAATAATAAAGAATTGATTTATTAGAAAAATGCAATATATTAAGGGTTTGACAATGAATTCCATTCTAGTTATATAATCAATATCATCACAAAATTTTATTCCTGATGTTGTGAGTTTATAATGAGATTTTTTAATATAAACATGTGTTAATACAATATAAGTTGAAATAATTTGTATTATAGTTTCATTGAGTTTTTAATTAATATCTTCTATAAATCCAAGATAACAAGATACTAGAGAAAATATCATATTACCCATATCTACCAAGTTGACACGGTTTAAGTTAGTTTTTTATTAACTTTATGCTTCTTTTTGCTAAAAATTTACCATATCACCCCTATTTAATATGTTTGGTTTTTTTATGTCTTTAAATTTGTTTATTTTCTCTCTGAGTCTATGTTCTTCTTGTATGTACGGTCATTTCGATCAATCTAGCTCTAACTGTGGTTTCATTATTTTCCACCCCTTCCTAATTTTTCTTATTTTGTGATACATTCTATTGCATCGAAGGCTTGAAGATGAACAAACGGAGTAAAGCGCATTTGAAATTGATTCCACGATTCAAAGTTTGAAGGTAGAACATTTAATTACAACAAAAATAGTGAGTGAGTCATTTTTTTCCACTGGAAAGTCTTGTTTTTTTTTTTTACTCTGATTTGAGCGTCTACTACAAGATTTTTGAATTAAGATCTGAAGTAAAAGATAATAATTTAGAGATTAGATTTATTTAGGTTCTATTAATAATTATAGAAAATCTAGATTGTACTAAAAGTTTAAGAATTACTAAAAGATTTGGATTAAGATTAGTTAGGGATTATGTTTATTTTGTTTTAAATATATGTTAGTAATATATTTAGTTTTATATTGTTCCTTGTACTTTAACTTTTGTAATGTATTTATAATAGTCTATTTTTATTTTTGTGAGCTTGTGAAGAGTAAAGAAAATATAAAAGTTTATTTCTTTTGTGAAACAAAATATAAGAAATAACATATTAAATATATTTTTGGATATGTTTGGATTTGATAATGAATTTGAAGAAGTATAAAGAATGGATTTAAGGTAAAAAGTAAAAGAAAGTGTAAGTGTTTGGATTAAGAAAAAAATAACAAAAAAAAAATTAGGAAAATTCATAAATAACGTGATGAATGTGATATATAAAATAAAATTTTCATTTTATAATTTATTTTATTATTATAATTATTATTTATTAAATTAGAAAGTATAATAGTTTATATCAAACTTTTACAGTATCAACAATAAGTAACAATCTCAATTATTATAAACATTATATAAACATTATATCTAGTTTGATATTATTTAATTTATTTTTATACTATTTGTTGTCATTCTTTTATGATATTTGTTTATCTTTTTGATATAAATGATAAAATAAATTCATATATATAATAACAAGTAAATGACAATTTCATACATTAAATAATTCTTCGCTATAATACAAGTTACACTACATTTTTTGATAAGTATGGATGTCCAAAATAATAAAATAACTTTTAAAAAATAACGATCAATATTCCTCGTCTTTAAGTTATAATATATGACTTGATAGCTTCATTATCTCATTTATATAAATCTTTTGAATACAATATTTTTAAACTAGTCCATTTTCAAAAAGAGTGAGAACCATAAAAAAAATTATGTTCGTATGTATATAAATTTGCTAATATATAATTGAAGTTATAACTCTAGTAGAATATCCTGTATAAATAAAATACTACGTCTTATAAAAATAAAAAAAATCTGTAAGTTGAATTTTATTTAACATTTATTAAATCGAATAAAATCAAATATACTACGTTACATACCATCAATTAAATAATATTAACATAATATCACTGATAATATCTAACATAAATTATAAAAAAAATTATTAATAATGTGATAAATATAACTCAAATATTATCGATAGAAGTGGTTAATATAAATATTAATATATAATTTCCATTTAAGATTATCATATATATTGTAATTCTTCTATTTAAATGTATTAAACTTTTCTTCTATTACAATAGGGCTCCTTAATCATTCTTTCTGTTAATGGTTGAAATCTCACGTTTGTTTTCTATTTTTATCCTCCCGTGACAAGCAAGCATACTATGAGTAGAGTTTATCTGGATATTTAAAAAAAAAATTGAAATAAGTTTTTTATATGTTGTAATTTTTTAATAATTATAAATTATTAAAAAAATTATAAAGTTGTAATTTTTTATAAATTAATTTGTATAACATGATTTTATAAAATTTAAATTTATTTTTATAATATTTAGAGAAAAATATGTTTAAACAAGTTTTCATACCTCTCACAATATGTTAAGATAAACTTTTATATGAAAGCATGAAAGTTGAGTGACTAATGAGAAGTTATAAAATTAAAATTACACAATTTGAATGGCAAAAGAAAAAATACAATTAAATTCAGTATAAGTTAATATTTAGATTGTGTGGTTATTTTAATTATAATCTTTTAACTATATGGTGGAATTAAAAAACCCATAATTCTACGTGGACTTACAAATGAATTTAACTTATAGGATATCATAACATTAACATTGATATGTGGTTTTATACTACATATTTGTGATTAAATCAACAGTATTTCATAAAAGAAATTATATTGCTTAATCTTTTTTTTTTCTTCTGTTAATAATTAATTATTTTTGTTTTGAGTACTAAGTCTGTATATATTCTCTCGCCAGAAAAATGCATTAAAATTTTTGTTTAATAAACTACTTTCACAAATAAATTCTACTATTATTTTTAGAATAATTATGCAAAAAAAAAAAAAAAAAAAAAAATATACTTAAAAATAAATATTATTTTTTTTTATTATTATTAAAAAATTAAAAAAAATACAATATAACTATATAATTATATTATAATATA